>OIZX01000247.1_pt1 | contig 41381 bp, 36 predicted proteins | sample 1588621 | NCBI WGS metagenome assembly OIZX01 (sample SAMN03283276) | human gut metagenome | biome: human-associated habitat; material: feces | host: Homo sapiens | place: Peru | collected 2012 | reverse complement strand
CCCGCCTGTCCTGTTTTGTTACGGAATTGCATCGGTGCGGCTGTAAAATCATACTTGTTGTTTGCTTTGCCATGTAACATAGGCATTGTTCTCAGTCAATAAACCTCAATTTCCCACAGAGAATAGCCCCATGGTGTGGCCCGCTGTATCCCAGTTAACTTGATATAGCGTGCTGTCTGGGAATCAAAAAGGATCGTTTCTGTGCCGCCTGCGCTGTTTTGGTTGGAATATACCTCATTCCAAGTTGCGCCGGTTTGGGAAAACTCAAGCTTATAATTGCTGGCATAAGCTGCCTCCCAGTGCAAGACGATTTCAGAGATAGCGTGATTTGCACCCAAGTCCAGACTGATCCATTCATTATCAAGACCTTCCTGACTTGCCCATCGAGTGGAATAATCTCCGTCACAAACACAGGGCGCATTTCTGGTAGGACTTTCATTCGTGGAACTTGCGGCCACCGCTCCCAACGCCAGATTGATATGTGGGGTATTCGTCCCCTCATAAACCTCAAACTCAGCAAGCCCGGCGCTTTCGCCGCTAGCGCTGTTTACCGTAAATCGAATAAAGCTGGTCGTCTTGGGCACAAATTCCACAACTGTTGCTCTGCCATCGGCATTCAAGGCACGAACTGCCACTGAGGTGCCGTCGCTAAATGTTAGGGTAGCAGAGGAAATCTGCTCGGAGGGATCGGGTCTTCCGTAGAGGACTACCTTGTTCACCGTATGATTGGTATCCCAGTTTAGCTGGATCCATGCTCCAGATAATTCTCCATTTGTCACCCATTCCATATTCGGATATCTTGGATATCCATCTGTCACCCCGTCAATAGCTTTCTCCTTTGTTTGCCCCGTCAGCGCGCGCTCAGTAGAAGCCGTCACTACCGCAAATGCAGCAATGTTGCTGTAGTCTTTTTCCCAATAGAACTCATCGTTCTTGGTAAAAGAGTACAGGTAATCTCTATCCCATGCACTCCCCAGTTGGGATTCGTAAACATCAATGGCACGGTATTTCATGTTCTGCTCACGCGGTGTACTGTTCATGACAGAAGGCATCGAAACGGATACACGCTCATTCCAACGAAGAGGTGTGGTCTGTTCCAGCGCAGAAGGCATAGTGAATGAATTGAGAGGTCCTGACCAGTTGTCAATCATCGGCCAACTATTGTCTTGCCCACCGACACTGTTTCTCGCATGAATAAGGCTAGAGCAGACTACGGGAGAGTAGGCCGGATTCATCCGCTTGATATTGAGGATTGCTTCGTTCGTAAAGAGTGCTGTTCCAATATGGCCCCAATGGAAATCATAGATTGAGGTCGTATAGATGCGGTTCGGACGATATTCATCAATCAAAGCCTGTAAATCTCCTAACAGATTGTTGCGTGTGTAATTAGCATGACTTCCAGTCCGTTGGTAATGGTAGTCTTCTTTTCCAATGACCGGATTGCCGTAAGTTTGGCTGCTGCAATGGGATGTAAAAACTTCGTTGGGATTCTCAGCGCGGTAAAGCTGACCGACAAAGCTCATGTCGTTGCCCGAGGCAGTCCAACCGGTATCTCCATAGCCCAAGAAATAGATATTTCCCTCTGGCACGCCGATCAGTCGTTGGGCATCAAAGGACTCTTTTATGCGCCGCCGCCCCATGTTGGTTCCACCTGAGTAATCACCATTGGTTACAATTACGGTTCTCACTTCATCGCCTGCTTCAATCGCCTGCCGCATCACGCCGGCATATGCGAGCATCTCATCGTCCTCATGGGGTGCAATGATCAGGATTTTTTGCCTGTCCGTCGATTCTTGTGCATAAGCAGGGAGGATACCGCTAAGTGTGATGAACAGCGAGACAATCAGCAGCAAAGAGAGGTTTCTGATAATGTGTTTTCTCATGACATACCCTCCTACACAAATTTGGAGTACTACCGGAAGCTTCGTGATGCATTTATCACCCTCTTTCTCATATCGATTTCCGTGCATCTCTGCGGCAGCATATCTGCTGCCCAAAGCACTGCGCCTGCCACGGGCGGTGTTTCCAGAAGCATAAAGTGGAAGTCGCGCTCAGGGCATGCCGAGCGGACAGCGCGTTTTAACGTATCCATGGCGGCCGGATGCTCTCCGCAGCGATAGATGGAGCCTGCCAGAATGACAGAGAGCTTTTCTCCAAAGTCCATCTTTCGGACCAGGGCAACGATGGATCGTGCGTTCTCCTCTCCCATATTGGTCAGGATGCGCAGAGCCACCGAATCTTCCATGCAGGCCGCCTCAAATACAATGCGGTTTAAGTCGCGCAATCGCAGCGTCTGTTTTGTCAGCAATTCCGGCAGCAGTTCGAATATTTCTCCCTCCTCGGCTGCGCCTGCTGCGTGCTTCAGAAGGATCGCCATTTTTGTTGCTGGTGCGTCCCGGTAGAGTGCGTCGTATACCGCCGAAGTGGCGCATCTGCCCAGATACGCACCGCCTCCATGATCTCCGCTCAGATCGCCCATGCCGCCAATCTGAAGTCTGCGGCCGGTGCGATCAATCCCTGTGACTGTGCAGCCCGTTCCATTGATCGCGGCAATGCCGATGCCGTGCTCATTGCCGGCCTTGATGGGCAGAAATCCATCATTGCAGATTAGAATGTGTCGAAAGCCCAGCGCGCCGACAGCTTCTTCTGCGCACGTCTGCTGACGCCGTGTGTCCACGCCAGCCAGTCCGAACACCGCGGCATCAATTTGTCTGAAAAATATCCCTGCCTGTTCCGTTAATCTCCTTATGGCATTCCCGAGAAGCTCGCCCAACTCCGCGAAGCCGCCTTTCAGCAGCTCGTGGTTGGTGCAGCCGATCCGCACATGCCACAGGCGGCCTGTGTCCATATCCGCCAACACAAGGTCCGTCTTGCTTCCACCACCGTCAACACCCATCACAAAGCAACTCATTGCACAACCTCACATGAAGAAAGCGGGGAGATACGCACGGTTTGCCTCCAGCATCTCATCCAGCACACCTTTTGCTTTGTGGTAGTCACCCACTAACGGATTGACCAGCAGAGCCTGCAGAGCTGCGGAATAACTGCCTGTCATTGCCGCTTCAACAGTCAATCTCTCATACGCCTTCACCGCCCGCATAAGCCCGATGATGTGTTGATTGTCAAAGCTGCCCAGGGGTACCGGCGTGACCCCTTGCCGATTGACGATGCACTTGACTTCTACCACATCGTCCTCATCCATAAAGTGGAACGCCCCACGGTTTTGTACGTTGAGCACATGGAACTCGTTTCTATCGTTTTCAATGGCATCCAGAAGAGAAACCGCCGCTTCCGAGTAATAGGCACCGCCCCTCTGATCCAACAGAGCAGGCTTTTCCCTGCGTTTCGGGTCGCAGTACAGCTCCAAAAGCGCTTTTTCCAAGACGCTGCATACTTCTCCTCTGCATTGCTCCGCCTCCTGACACATGCGGATGTGCGCATCCCTGAAGTAAAAGTAGGAGGGGTAGTTGGCAGGGATCCCGCCAATTTGCCGCAGCATTCCGGGAGGATATGGGATGGCCGGCGTATTTTTCATGCCGGGGATCTCCACGCCCTTGTCGAGTTGCTCCTGCAGGATCTCCCGTCCGTCTGCATAAATCGCAGTGAGCCACGCCAGATGATTCAGCCCCACATAATCATAGTCAAACCGCTTCGTTCCGGGCGGAAGGCGCAGCGTGGCATCTCGTAGTAGCACCATTGGCACATTGCACAACCCAATCAGGCGCGCATTTGTGTGATCCAACACAGCCTGCGCATTGATGCCAGATGGGTTGGAGAAATTGATAAACCATGCATCAGGGGAAAGTCGTTCAACCAGCCGGGCGATATGCAAAATGACAGGTACGGTTCGCAACGCGTTCATAAATCCTCCGGCACCGGTGGTTTCCTGTCCCAACAGACCATATTTTAGCGGGATTTTTTCATCTCGGATACGGGCGTCCAGAAACCCGACCCGTATTTGCCCGAAAACATAGTCCGCACCGCATATAGCCTCCTCCAGGCTCTCTGTCAGGACGAGTTCAGGCGCCATGCCACTGTTGGCGAGCATGCGATGGACGAAGCCTGATACGATCTCGTTCTTCTGCCGGTCAATGTCCATCATGTAGAGAGAAGACACCTTTAATACATCGCGCCGCTTGATAAACCCCTGAATGAGTTCAGGCGTGTATGTGCTGCCTGAGCCGATCACGGCAATTTTTAAGGCTCTCATATTGAAAAACTTCCTTTCTATCCCTTCAGAGCGCCGGCAATGATGCTTTTCTGCACTTGCCGGCTCAGCAGAATATAAAGCAGAATCGTTGGGAGTGTGGCGATGACCAGTCCCGCGCCGATCGGTCCCCACTCGGTGCTGTGGGCGCCCACCATGGACATGAGCCCGACTGTTAAGGTTTTGAGAGCCTGACGGTTAACGAAAGTCACCGCAAACATCAGCTCGTTCCATGTGTTCAGGTAGGTAAAGATGGCGATGGTGGCAAGGATGGGCTTTGCAAGGGGGAGTATAATGAAAAGAAAGGTACGGCCGACGCCCGCTCCATCGAGAAACGCGGATTCCTCCATCTCCACGGGAATTGTGCGCAGGTAATTGGCAAATGCCAAAATCGCCAACGGGAGAGCAAAGCCGATGTACGGTAGGATCAGCGCCAAATGGGTATTAAGCAGTTTCGTTTGCTTCAGCACAAGGAACACGGGCAGGAGCGCTGCGTGGAGTGGGATCATCATTCCGAGCAGGAAAATATTGAATACCACACCGCGCAGTTTCCAACGCATCCTTGCAATGGCATAGGCCGCCATTGACGCCAGAAGCATGGATACTACAATGGTTACAGTGGTAACTAGAACACTGTTGAGAAGATATATCCCCACGTTCACATCCACAAGTGCCTTGGCGTAGTTTTCAAAATGCCATATCCTAGGCATCCCCATTATGTTGCCTGAGTAGATTTCGATATTATCCTTAAAGGAGAAGAATATAAGCCAAATCAACGGATAGATCTGTATGGCCGCCATGGACAGCAGACAAAGCTGCAGCACCAGCTCTTTCGGCTGCAGTTTTTTTCTCACTGTCGTTTCGGTGTTGGTTGCGGACGTTCTCATGTCAGTCTCACCTCTCTTTGTCAGGTGTTGTCCCGTTGGAACGCTTTCTGGATGAGATAAGTAAAGATCAGGCATTCCAAAACGATGAAAATGGCCATTGCGCTCCCATAGCCATATTGATTTTTATAGAAAATGGCATTATACATAAGCGTACTCGGTACCTCGCTGGCGTGCATCGGACCGCCCTTGGTCATGATATAGACGATATCAAACACCTTCAGGGAGCCGATGACCGCGAAAATCACACAGGTTTTCATAGTGGAACGAATCAGCGGAATTGTGATGCGCATCGAAACCTGCGTTGGGGAGGCTCCGTCGAGTTTGGCCGCCTCAAAGATATCGGTTGGTATCGCCTTAATGCCTCCGTAAAACAGCAGCATATGGTAGCCGATGTACTGCCAAACTGTGGGAATGACCGCACACAGGAGTGCGGTCTTGGGATCGGCAAGCCATTGTCCGGCAAAACGCCCGAGTCCCAAGGCGTTGAGAAGCGTGTTTAACAGCCCGTACTCTGGCTGAAATATCTTTGTCCAGAGTTGACCGACCACCACGGTGGAAAGCACAACAGGGAGGAAATAGGTGGTCCGGTAGAAGCCCTCACCTTTCACGCCGCTTGCCAGAATCAAGGCGAGGAGCAGGGCGATGGGGAGCTGCACAAATGTAGATAGAAAAACAAGGATCAGAGAGTTCCAAATTGCCCGGGGAAATGCGTTCACCGGATCGGCAAACAGCCGTGCATAATTCTTCAGCCCCACGAAAGAGGCATCGCCGATCCCATCCCAATCCAGCAGACTATAATAGACGGAGATACCGATCGGAAGCAGAACGACAGCCGCAAACAGCAATAGCGCAGGAAGTACAAGCAGGCATATGCTTTTTTTACTGCCAAGCAGATTGTTCACACCGGAATCCTCCTTAAAAAGAGTTGCCCAAGATACTGCGTCTTGGGCAACTTCCGCTTTTCGGTTATTGGTTGATGCTCTCCATCGCCTTTGCAAAAGCGGAGCCATCGGACTTGCCTCCAAAGAGTTCAGCAACCGCGTTCAAATGCGTGTCGGCGTCGGCGCCCTCCAAGAACGTATCCCACGCCAGCATAAAACCGGTCGCGTTTTGCGAAAGCCCAACGATCTGCTGCGTCAGCGGATTGATCGAATCCGCGGGGACTTCCACCTTCCATGCCGGGAGGCAGGCACCGGCGAGATAGCCCTCTCTGCCCAGATTTTCACTCAGGTAAACAAGCAGCTGATATGCCTCCTGCGGATGCTTCGTGTTGGCACTGATCATAAAGGTATCGATTGAGCCGCCAAGAAATGCATTCGGATCTTTTCCATCAGTCAGGGCAGGGAAATTCATAGCGACAACCTTGCCTCTGACGGGGGCGTTTTCCTGAATGAAAGTGGCAGCAGCCCAATCACCCATATAGAGCATCGCGGCCCGTTCATTCGCAAAATCTGCCTCCGCCTCCAGCTCCTCCACGCCCATGCAGCCGGGGGAGAAAGCGCCCGCCGCCACGAGCTCTGCCAGCTTGTTGCCCGAGGCGATAAACTCCGGCGTGTCAAAGCTTGTCTCCTTGGAGAGGGCTTTTACACAGGCATCCACCCCCGCAGTGCGCATTGCCAGTGCGTTCTGCCACTGAATGCCGGGCCACAGCTCTTTTTCGCCCACCGCCACCGGCGTGATGCCAAGATTGTTGAAAGCCTCAACGGCAGCGAGCAAATCATCATATGTATCGGGCAGCTTTATATCGTTCTTTTCAAACAGATCCTTGTTGCAGTAGAGTACGCCTAACCACATATACGAGGGCAGCGCATAGATCTTGCCGCCATAAGTAAAGTTATCTAATGTACCTGCCAGCAGCTTTTCCCTTACGCTGTTGTCCACATAGGAGGTCAGGTCTAGGACCTTGCCCGCCTCAACAAAGGGCTTGGCGAAGCCCGCGCCCCAGCTGAAAAAAACGTCGGGTAACTCGTCGGCAGCCGAGGCTACTTTTACCTTCTGCTTGTACGCTTCGGTGTTGATGGTTTCTATTTCTACCTTGATGTTGGGGTTTTCGTGCTGAAACTCTGCCAAAACAGCGTCCAAAGGGGCCTTCATGCCGTCGGCATCGGAGGACCATTGAGACCACAGCGTGAGCGTGATCTGCTCGGCAGATGACATTCCAGACGGCGCGGTACAGGCGGAAATTCCGATTGCCATGGCAAGCAGCAGCAAGAGAGCGAGGTATTTTTTGAATTTTTTCACAATCGTTCCTCCTTTTTATGAATTATGTTTGCCCTAATTCAATTATAGTGCCGGAGGAAGAAAACGGGATTCAAAAATTGAACTGAAATGTTTATTTTTTTGATCTGTATTGCTGTCGGTACTCGCTGGCAGACACCCCCGCATAGCGCTTAAAACACAGGCTGAAATAACGTGAGTCACGAATCCCCACTGCCTCGGCCACCTGATAAGCGGCCTGATCGGTGGATCGCAGCAGCTCGGCTGCGCGTTCCATGCGCAGCTTGAAGAGAAACTTCACAAAATTTATTTTTGCCTCCTGCTTGAATGTTCTGCTCAGATAGCCGACGCTAACATGGAATTTTTTCGCCACAGCGGGTAGAGACAGCTCTTCATCGGCAAAATGCTCCCGCAGATATAATTTAACGTCCTCGGTAAGACGCTTTTCCGCGCGGATCTCACCGTATCGCGTGATGGTGCCGGGGGTTCCACAGAGCCGGGCGGAGCAAAGGGCGTCCACAGCCTGACGGTAGGATACGTGAGCCTCTGCAAACGTCCCGCAGACTTCGCCCAATCCTATATATACGCCCTCAAGCTCCTTTGCGAACCGCAAGCAGCATTCCGCAAGCTGGGAATCCGCACAAAGCCCCAACAGGACGATGCGTCCGGCCACATCTGAAAAGAACGCGATCCGCTCCTCGCCGCCGACGCATTCCCTGACACGGTCCATGCACGCTGCGGCACGGAGCCGCCATGCCGCTTCCGGTTCTGCCGCCGATCTGTCCAGAGAGAGAACCGCCGCCTGAATCCCGGCCTGTGCCGGATCGAAACCAAATGAGGAAAGACGGCGTGGAATCTCCTCCGGCTTCACCTGTCGCAGCAATATTTCCAGCAAAAACCCCGTGCGGGCGTAAAGCATATCCCGTTTGAAGCGGGCTGTCAATTCGTCCTGTGCACGAGCCTTTGCCCGGATCGCCAGAAGCTCTGATTTCAATCGGAGTGCCGCCCGCTGGAGCTCCTGAGGATCCAGCGGCTTCAGCAAAAATTCCGATACGCCCGCCCGTATGCTTCGCTGCGCAAATTCAAATTCCTGATACCCGGTCAGAATAATGACCTTGACTGGGGGATGTGCTTGGATCAGCTCCTCCGCCAGACTTACGCCATCCATGCTTGCCATACAGATATCTGTGATCACCAGTTCAGGCCGCAGCTTCTCCGCCAACCTCAACGCCTCTTCTGCGCTTTCGGCTTCCCAGACTGGGTGGAAGCCGAGCTCTTCCCAGTGGACGCACTTGCGCACCAGCGATCGGATCAGATGCTCGTCATCCACGATAAGCAATCCGATGTTGTCGTTCATTCTGCCGCCTCCTCTTCTGTGGACGGGATCAGCAGTTCTACCCGCGTGCCGATGCCGGGAGTGCTGGTAATGGTCATTCCGCCTTTCCCGTCATAGTAGATGCGCAGGCGCTCGGCAGTCCCGCGAATTCCAAAGCGGCTGTTTGGAGGTCCCGAGCACAGAAGCGTGTCCACATGACGCTGCTCCATCCCGATCCCATCATCTTCCACCGCGATGCAAGCGCCTCCTATCCGGCGCTGAACGGATATACGGATGGTTCCGCCGCCCTTTGGCTTCAAGCCATGATAGATGGCATTTTCGGCCAAGGGTTGTAAAATCAGCTTGGGGACTGGCATCTCCAGCAACGCCCTGTCCACGTTGTAGGTGGCCCGGAATAAACTTCCATAGCGGATACGCTGGATGCGCAGATAGTTTTTGACTGATTTTACCTCGTCTGCCATGGAGATGATCTCCTTTCCGCTGCTCAGGCAGACGCGGTAATAGTTTTCCAGCGCGGTAACAGTATAATAGACTCTTCGGTTATCCCCCATCATGCTCAGGGCGCGGATGGAGTCCAAGGTGTTATATAAAAAGTGCGGCTTGATCTGCGCCTGAAGCAGGCTGAGCTCTGTTTGGCGCCTTATCTGCTGATCCTCGATCGTCTTTTGGAATAGCTCGCCGATGCGCTCGACCATGATATTATACTGGTACTTCAGCCGCCCGATTTCGTCTTCACCCGTTGGGAACTCGGCACGTTGAAAGATCCCCTGCTCCACCGTGTCCATTGAGCGGAGCAGCTGATCTATGGGCTTGGTGATGGAACGGGATAGGAACAGCACGCCAAGAAAGAGGAGAAATCCCGTGACGATTAGAACGGCTATCGTAATGATACAAAAAATAGACGTATCCTCCCGAATGGAGCCGGCAGGAAGCAGGATCGTGATGAATAGAGAGGAGTCTTTCAGCTGTGTGCTGGACAGTAAATAATCGACGCCATCGACAGCGATGGATCCTTCAGCGCTACCTTGTATCGCCTGCCGGAGTTGATGCGCATTGCCGCCAATCCCCAGCGACCCGTGTAGTTCTTCCAAAAGAATCTCGCCGTCTGTGTCGGTCACAATGATACCGCTCTCGTTGGAGTAGTCCAGAGGCAGACATTCTCTTGCAAATGAAGAGGAGGGAATGTTGATCATTAGGATACCGATCGGATGAAAAGTCTGTAGGTCATTGATGACCCGTATGAGAGAGATAAAATCATCTTTTGGCGGCGCCAGAAAGATCCCGCCTCCGTTCTTGACCAGAATGTATCCGCCGCGCCGCTGTAATATCTCTGCGTACCATGGGAGTGTGGTGATATCGGAATTGATGATGCCGATTGGGCTAAGCCCATGTTCATCTACGCCATAGCGGTTTCCATGATTGTCAATGATATATATGGCCGAAGCCATGGTTGCGGTTTCCATCTGTCCTGTTAGCACGATGTTGATATCACGAGCCCGACTAAGCTCCAAGAGTCCATCCGGATTTCTCAACGCCCTCTGAACGTCACTGTTGGATAAAATGATTTTAGAGCAGCTGTTTTCCATTTTGATAAGGTTATCCATGCTGCTGCCGATTGCGGAAATAATGCTGGATGACAGCTCGCTCAGCCTTCTATCACTGACCGCACGGTACATCTGTTGATAGGCAATGCCTGTCAGCAGAATACTGAGCAGCAAAACGGCGGAAAAGAGCAACTGCATCTTTGTTCGCAGGCGTGCATCGCGGTATTTGCGCACAAGTCGTGCGACGACGGCTCTGACATATGCCATCTTCTCTTCCCTCCTATGTGGTATATTAATTACCATATTTCGTTCGCCAACAAGAGACCATGCACTGGGAAAGCTGTTCTCTGTCAATGATAGCTTTGTTTGATGAATATCATTGTTCATTGCGCGATCCTGAAATTTTCTTCGGTTTTCGCAAAAAGCGCAGCCGATCTTGGCTACGCTTTTTACATGAGTCCTATAAGGTTTTTGATGGCGTCCCGAACACAGCCGTTTCCCGCCGCTTTTGATATTCCTCCAGATACCGATCCAGATAGACCTTATTGACCGTGGCTGAGATCGTATTGCGGAGCAGATCCTTTGCGTCGGACTGTGTTTCGCCAAGCCCCTCCATCGCGGGAGCAATGCCGAACGCCGCGCCAAGCATATTTTCAAACTCGTCACAAAAATAGTCGTATGCGACCTGAATGGGATAGCTGTCCACCTGTATGCCAAACATCAGCCGAAGCCCCTCCAGCGGAACGACGGTCTTGACCACGGCGATGAAAAGCAGCCGTGCAAGATGCTCCGCCATATACTGCTTTCGTATGGGCGCGGGGATCAGACTCTGCTTGACGTAATTGCTTACCATGGAGCTTGTCAGCTCCGGCTCTCCCAGCGGCGCAAGCCGGGCGTTGATGTAACGCACCGCCTGCTCCAGATAAAGCCCGACGTCCGGGAGCTGTGTATAGCGCGGCAGGCGGAAGCCTGCAATATCCACGATCATGCGTTTCACTTCCTCTTCTATGACGCCATTATACGCGTTTTCCGGCAGGAGTTCAACGCTTTGAAAAAACTTTTTACCAGATTCTCAAAAGCGGTTGACGAGGGAGCGAAAAACTGTTAAAATTTCTGCATCGGTTTTTCAAAACCGCATAAAGCGCTTTTTGCTATTTGGAGGACGCATACAATGAATCAGATTCGCCTTGCCGCAGATTCCAGCTGTGATCTTCTTGCGCTGAACGGAGCCGACTTTATCAGCGTTCCGCTTACAATCCGCACCGAAACGGAGGAATTTCGGGATGACGCCGCACTTGACGTTGACGCAATGGTCAGCACGCTTCGCAGCGCCAAAGGCCGCTCATACAGCGCGTGTCCAAATATTGCGGACTGGGAAAGCGCATTCGGCTCATGCGGCGACGTGATTGCCTTTACCATCACAAGCAGCCTTTCCGGCAGTTATAACGCCGCCTGCGCAGCAAAAAAGAGCTGCGAGGCGCGCGACGCTTCCCGCCGCATCCATGTGGTAGACTCTCTCTCCGCCGGACCGGAGATCGCCCTTCTCATCAAAAAAGCCTTATCTGTACTGCGCTCCGGCGCGGACTTTGACGATGTGTGCAGAGCCGTGCAGGAATATAAAGGAAGAACTCATCTGCTTTTTGCGCTTGAATCCATGCACAACCTCGCACAAAACGGACGGATCAGCAAGCTTGCGGCGACTGTGGCGGGAGTCCTCGGGATCCGCGCCATCGGGCAGGCCAGTGCGGAGGGCACGCTTGAGATGCTTGGAAAATGCCGTGGAAGTCAGAAAATGCGGCAGTTTTTGTTGAGCGAGATGGAGCGCCTCGGCTACAAGGGCGACCGCGTTCGGATCGGTCATTGCCAGAATGAGGCGCTTGCGCGGGAGCTTTGCGCTGAGATTCAGGTGCGCTTTCCACAGGCGGATGTGCAGAGCTATCCGCTGCGCGGGCTGTGTAGCTACTACGCTGAGCGCGGCGGGATCATGATGGGCTTCGAGTCATGAAGCTGTGCCGGACAAGCAAGCGCGAACAGATGAGCCCCCGCATCTGACCGCGCGCATTTTGCCCCTCGATGCTGCTGGTGGGGAGGCTGTCCGATTTCCGTCCGCCTCGGGGCAAGAGCTGAATCATCAGGCTTTGAGAACTGCTTTTGGACGGCTCTCAAAATTTTTGATATTTTTGAAAAATATTGCGTTTTGGGTGAACGTTTTTTCGGTTTTTTGTACCTAATATAAGAAGATGGCCAACTTCATTTTGGAGGGCATCTATTTTTACAGCGGCTTTATGTTCTTTTGCAATCTCTTCCGCAACGGCAAGATGTCCGGCTCGACCCAGGAGATCCTCTACATCAACCGAGATGAGAACACCCATCTGCGGCTGTTCCGTAGCATCATCACAGAGCTGTAAAAGGAGCAGCCGGAGCCGTTTGCCGCTGAGAGCGTACAGTCGCTGCGCGAAATGATGCTGGAGGGCGTGGAGCAGGAAATCGCGTGGGGCATTATGTGATCGACGATGACATCGCGGGGCTGAACCGGCAGATGGTCACGGACTACATCCGCTATCTGGGCAATCTCCGCTGGACAAGCTTCGGCTATTCGGCGTTGTATCCCGGCTATGAGAGTGAGCCGGGGAGCATAGTCTGGGTCAGCCAGTATGCCGACACCAACACGGTCAAGACGGATTTCTTCGAGGCACGCAGCACTGCCTACGCCAAGAGCACCGCACTGGTGGACGATCTGTAACGCGCGAAAGCAAGGAATCTCAAAACGTGCCGTCACAATGATCCGCCGCTCGTGGCTGCCACCTCTTTATAACTTTGCAAGTTTCATCGCCCCTCTTCTGTATGCTACAATACCCCTGTATTCCAGGTCAGAGCAGATCAAGGGCGGAGCTATTTTAGGGCGGAGGTGAAGACTTGGGGACAGGTATGCCCCCGGTTCCGAGCGCAGGACATGGAATAAAATAATGGACTCATAAGACCGTAATTGCCGTTTGGCAGTTGCGGTCTTTTTGCGTCCGGACACAAAAAATGAAAGGAGACACAGCATGACAGGCACAGAAAACGTATTTGACGGCTTTGCCTTACTGGGCGATGATGAGGAGTTTGACGTAGATAAGATCTTCGGCAGCGGTTCGGATGAACCTGCGCCGCCTCCTCCCGCGCCAACGTTGGCAGAAGAAGTCAAGTCTCAGCCTGAGCCGGAACAGGTTCAGACGGAGACAGCAGAATCACAGCCCGAGCCGGAACATACTCTCCCTGCAAAGACGCAGGAAGTACCGGCAGAAGAAAAACAGCCTCTGGAACTCTTTTCGGCGTTTACAAGCGCAGAAAGTGACCCCATCCCAGAGGCAGCCCCGGTCAAAAGCATTGCGCCAAGACCCCAAACACAACTGTCGCTCTTTGACAAGCCGCCCGTTTTTCAGTACGGCGGCGCCAGAGAGCAGATCACGGATGCCAGCATGACCTTCGAGGCCCTGCGTATCCAGAAAGCGGATGATTTCCCCGAATTGGAGGATGCGTCGGCTGTCACATGGCAGGTACGGTACGGAGATGTTACGAAGACCGTTCCCGCGCCCAAGACGGACACCATCGCAGCCATGAAAGCGGAGATCGAAAAGTCAAAAGCATTCCTGGACAGCCTGAAAAAAGGCAAGGTCAAGGACCCGGAATGCGTCGTGAAGCCGCAGATCCGGATGCAGAAGAAGGGCATCGCAGACTACAAGGGCGTATTCCCGACGCTGGAAGCTGCACGCGCGTCCAACAAGGTCATCTGCCTCATCCCCTCGCGGGACGGGCAGACGTATGAGATGCGCCGGAGCGAGCTCGGCGAGTTTATCGCGCCCAAGCACAAGATCACGGAGTTTTCAGAGGGAAGAGCCGGCTTTCGCCCGGCTCTTCCTCGCATTCCGCAGGAGCTGCTGCGCTCCATCATCGGCTTTTTCAGAAGTCAGATGGAATCGGGCGCGGAGTTTGAAGCCCTTGTCCGCATCTACTGGGATCGGAAGGAACAGAAATTCATCCCGTTTGTGCCGAAGCAGCGCGTCACCAAGGATCGTGTCACGGTCCGGCTGACGGATGAAGATCTTCCGGACGATACGCGGTATCTGTACTACGCGGATATCCACTCGCACAACAGCATGAAGGCGGTCTTTTCCGCCATCGACGATCAGGACGAACGCGGTACGCGGCTGTATCTCGTGATCGGCCGTCTGGATCGCTTCTTCCCGGAGATCTCCGCACGCATTTCCTGCGGCGGCAGCTTCGTCCCCATTGAACCGGAACTGGTGCTGGAAGGAGTGGACAGCGGCTTTCCCGCGGAATGGAGCGGCAAGGTCGTCCATCAACTCCCAGAACTTCCGGAAGCGCCGTCCGTGCATTTCGCGGGCGTGCGCTCGTTCCTGGGCGGATTGCTTGGAGGTGCGGGATGAAGTTTGCAGAGAACCGGCCCGTAAAGATCGTCATGCTGGGTGCCGGTGGCACCGGCGGACATATCGCGCCGCATCTGTATCGGCTTTTGTACGCGCTGGAACGGCCTGTCCGCTTTATCATCTGTGACGGGGATATCGTGGAGGAAAAGAATCTCGTTCGCCAGAATTTCACACCGGCTGACCTTGGGGAAAACAAGGCAAAGGTGCTGGCCGAGCGGTATTCATCCGTGTTCGGGATGGAAACGGAGTATGTGCCGGAATTTATCGAGTCCGGCGAGCGGCTTCTTTCCATGCTGCGGGCACGGACGTTCCCGACCGGGCCGTACTGGCATTCACTAACCGTCAAAGAGCTGGTGATCCTCATCGGCGCGGTGGACAACAACAAGAGCCGAAAACTCTGCCACGAGGTCTTTTACAAGCTGGATGATCTTATCTACATCGACAGCGGCAATGGGATGCACACCGGGCAGATCGTCTGCGGCATCCGCAGCGGCGGGCGCACGTTCTACCGCCCCGTCGGTTCGGCATTCCCGGAGGTTTTGCAGGACACAGACAAATTCCCGACGGAGCTGAGCTGCGCCGAGGCGTCTGTTTCCGCGCCGCAGAGCATCGCCGCCAACATCACGGCGGCTACCGCCGTCGTGGACATGATCTACAACATCCTGACCGTCGGAGAAACGCGCGTGCGGCAGATCACGTTTGCAACGGGCTCTGTCAATATGCGCGCAACCTTACAGAAAACGAGGAGGAAAGCAGCATGAAAAATTCCGTAGACGCAGCAGCCTTTTATAAAGCGATGACAGCATTGATGGACATTCCGGCAAAAAGTCCGGTCAAAGTCCTGCAGGAGATCAAGGTGGAATTTACAGCGGATCACTGTACACTCTCCGCGACAAACTTCAATACATGGCTCTCTGTGACAATCCCCGCAAGCGGCGACGACTTTGCGTTCGTGTTTTGGAACAGTGCCGGTGTCCAGAAGGTGTGCCGTTACTTTACGGGCCAACTGGAACTGGAGCTGTCCGGCCAAAGGAAATCACAGATCATAACCATGCGCTGCGGAGACAAGGGCGGCAAGTTCCCGGTTTATGAAGCTGAGGAATGCCCCACATGGCCGGAGTTTGAAGCCAAGCAAAGCTATACAGCAAACGCGGCAAACATTCTCAAATGCGTCAAGCAGGTAAAGTATGCCGTAGATCTGCGCAGCACCAGACCGGAATATCAGGGTGTTCTGTTTCAGAACAAGCATATCTGGGCTGTGGAAGGGCATCGCGCGGCCTGCTGTGATGATGGTGGACTGCGTGTTGAAAAGCCGTTTACAGTCGCTGTTCCGGCACTGGAACATCTCAAAGCGTTTGGAAATACGGATATTCAGATCGACGTAAACGAGAGATATGTCACATTCCGAAATGAATGGATCCGATTGACGGCGCACTGCGTTCCGAATGCCACACCTCTTATTTATGAGAACATCGTTCCGCAGAAGTGGAATGAGGAAGTCTGCTTCCATCGGAAAGACTTCGTGCAGGCGCTCAAATATCTGCTGGCCTGCGTCGGAAAGACAGACAAGTCTTATGTCCGGTTTGATAACGGGACCTTGACTCTGCGTACAAAGGACTGTCTTTACAAAGCGGCGGTTTCCATCAGCGCAGAAAGCAGCATTGTATTCGGCTTTGACGCAAGATTCATGCTGGATGCGCTCACGCAGTTTGAAAAGCAGGACATGGTGACCATGCGGCTGACCAGCTCACTGGGCGCGATCTCGCTCGTTGCAGGCAGCAGCTCCGCCATTGTCCTCCCGGTACGGCTTAAGGAAGAACAGAAAGCAGCGTAAAAAGAAAGGATTTTTGAGCATGAAGACAGTCTATATCCCAGCCGGTGCGACCTACAGCTATGAAACGCTTGTCACGGACGATGTGATCGTCCATGGGCATCTGCACGTCACGAACGGCCTGAAAGCGAAACATATTTCCGGCAGAGGATTTCTCACTGCCGGTGAGGTTTCCGCGGACATCGTGGACGTGACCGAACTGGAATGCGGCACGGTCATCTGCCGGAGACTGCTGGCGCAGCGCGTCAGCTGTGGCGAGGCCATGATCTCGGAAAGCGCCGCCGTTTCCCGGTTTTTCTCCGCCAACTATGTCAAGGCTCCCAGCCTGACCGTGGCGGTCAGCGAGATCGGCGAAGCGGACGCAGATGAGATCGTGCATCTGACACCGAAGCCGCGCGGGATGCTCCTGACGCTGCTTCTTTCCATGCTGCGCACCTTCTGGCTGCGCCTGACGGCAAGCCGTCCGCAGGGCAGGTTTGAGAAGCCGCGCACGGAAGCGGAAGAACCGTCTGACACACCGGAAGATACCGAAATGAAAGCCAACATCGCAAAAATCGTGCAGGAGGTGCTTGCACAGCAGGCGGCGGAAAAAGCCGCCTGCGAGAACGATGCAAATGATGCGGACGACTTTGAGCTTCAGCGCATGATCGGCACGTTCAAGCTGCTGCGAAGCAAAGGCTACACGCTGCGCATTCTCCCCGGCACGCCGGAGGAAAACGCACCGGTCTTTGACGTTACGGCTGAGAGCATTCAGCCTGCGGCGTGAGGTCACAGGATGGAACAGGAATTGCAGAAGGAGTCAAAATGTTCCTTTTACGCATTGGAACAGCTTCGGCAGACGGCAGAAGCCATTCTGCGCGGCAGCCAGCGCCTGCTTAAATGCCGTGCCGGTGTGGAGAAATACCGCACGGCGCAGCCGCAGCGCGCGTATGCGTACTATCTGGAATTGCAGAAAACGCGGGACACGCTTCTTGCGGTGCTCGGCGACGCACAGCGGAATCTTCTGGAATTGGAGGAATCCGCGCTGGCGCAAAAGGCCGGGCAGCTTCAAGCGGGTCTGCACCGCTTTGATCTCATGTCCAGAGCATACAAGCCTGTGTATGAAGTCCTGACCGGCTTTGCAAAAGCCCTTCCGCAAACGGACACCGTCAACGCGGCGGTGGTTGGCCGGTTGATGAACCATGTCCGCATGGGCTATTACCCGACAGACCCGGAGAATATTACGCACATCCTGCGCGGTATCCAGTTTCCGGAGGGCGTGACGACCAATCTGCTCGATCCATGCTGCGGCTGCGGCAAGGCGCTTCGACAGCTTGCCGACGGCAACAACTGCTATACCTACGGCATGGAACTGGACGAACACCGTGCGGAGGAAGCCCAAACCAGGCTTCACCGTGTCGGCTTCGGCAGCTTCTTTCACAGCCAGATCAGCCGCGAGGCGTTTCATGTGCTGTTTCTGAATCCGCCGTATCTGTCCGTTCTGGCCGAGGGCGGCAGCCGGGTACGCAGCGAAAAGCAGTTTCTGGTGCAGAGCATCCGGACGCTTATGCTGGGCGGTCTGCTCGTCTACATCGTGCCGTACTACCGGCTGACACCGGACATCTGTAAAATCCTCGCAGAGAACTTTTCCGACCTTTCCGTCTGGAAATTTACAAGCGGCAAGTTTTCCAGATTCCATCAGGCGGTCGTGCTGGGGCTTCGGAGAAAGCCGACGGAAGACGTTGAAACGGCTGACCGGCTGGGCGCACAGACGCTGGTTCCGGAGAAAATTCCGTGTGTTACGGAGCTGGAGGAAAACCGGTACGCGCTGCCCGCCGTCACAAAGACCGTTGAGGTCTTTCGCGGGGAACGGTTCAATGAGAAGGAGCTGGAACGCCAGCTGACGCGCTCCGGCAGCTTTACACGGCTGCTGAACGCAAAAAGCGCACTGGACAGCACGGAAAAGCATCCGCTTCTGCCCCTTTCCATTGGGCAGATCGGTCTCATCGGCGGCTCTGGGATGATCAACGGGCTGATTGAATGTGATACTCCGCATATCATCAAGGGCCGTATTGTGAAGATCAAAAATGTAGAACGTGAAGAACAGTTTGACCAGCGCGGGAACCATATCGGCGCAGAGGTGCATGAGGTCATCAGCAACAAGATGATCTTCAACGTTCTGACGCCGAACGGATTTCTGGCGCTGAGCTAGGAGGAATTATGTTAACTACAAATCTTGCAATCGTTGCACCCGTCACAGAAGCAGATGACCGGGCGGCACGTGAAACCGTCTGGCAGCAGGTCACGGAGCGGATCGTTCCGCAGATGGGAAAGCTCTGTACCCGGTTTGAGCCGTCCGGCGGCGCATGGGGACAGAAAGTGTCCAGTCCATACAGCGTCATTCTGGGCAGAAACGAACCGGCGCTGTTCCTGTACTTCTACGCATCTGCGAAGCATCAGTTGGATGAGCGCGCAAAGGCGCATCTGGACGGCTTCATGGAGCATCTGGAGATCGGGAACGAGCGGACCGTCGGCGATACAAAGATGTGTACGGCCTATCTCAAGGGTGACACCGCCGAAGCGCGTTCCCACATGGAGTGGCACATCGCCAACATGTTTGGAGAGCTGATGCCGGATTGCGGGATCTATTTCCTGCGGGAAGGCCGGTCGTATATGACAGAGGATGAGCACAAAAAGATCCTCTGCAATATGAAGGACTATGCCATCTGCGTGGTGAGGCTGGTATGGGAGACAACGAACCATGAAGATTGATTTTTCCATGCTCGTAAAGAACCTGAATGCCCTGCCGCATATGCCGGCACCCGAACCGGAGAACATTTCGCCGTATGTACTGACAAATATTCTGGCTCCACTGAGAAAAGATGATTGCATCCATTTTGCTGATCTTGATTTCGAGGCATTTACCGAAGAAGATATTGACAGCTTGTACAGTGCATTGTCTGATGCAGAGGACCGGGAACACCGTTTAAATCACCTACGCAGCACTTTTGACCATTCCAACCCGAAAGCCGCTGCGCAGCGGAAATTTTGTTAAGGAGGCGCAGTTATGGACTATGAATCTATATGCTGTTCACTTCAAACAGTCAGAGCGGCTCGTATGTTCTACGAATACGGGAAACTGGATCGGCTGTTGGAGCGTGATATCACGACATCGAGCGATGACCTGTATGAGGTCTATTATGAGCTTTTGATCGCCGCCACGGATTATATGGATCAGAAATTCAATGAGGACTATGAATACGATCACTGGTATTTCAGCTTTCGCAGCATGATGCAATATTACCGGCTGATCCGGGAATATGGAGGCCTTCACAGCATGAAGCTCTCGGAAAACCCGTATGTCAAAAAAGCCGAAGAAATGCTTTCTGCCGCGCTTTATCCATGCTGTCTGAACGGCGGTATGGGCTGGGGCTATCAGAAGAAGATCAGCGCAGAGTGGTCGAGCGGTCTCATTGTAGAAACAGACGGTTGTTTTCACTATGAACTTGACCTGCTGGAAGCTCTGCTTGCGATTGACGAATGGTACACAGATGAAGTACAGAAGTTGGAGATCCTACTCAAAAAGGAACGTGCGCTTGCGAAGCGGTACGTTCCGGAATTGGAGGCGGCATGAACAAAGATGAACTGCGGATCCGGATCATTCCGGAGGATGGACAGGTTCTCATCGAGACGCACACGGATGGTATCGTGAAGTGTAAAGAGATACAGGAAGACGCCTTGCTGGACTGCATCAAAAACAGTATGCGGCACAACTATATCAGCAGCGGTCTTCTGCCGCCGAACTGCCTCTACATTGAGATCGATTCGGACGGAAACAAGTTTTACTGTCTGTGGTATCCGCGGTTATACGCGGATATCAGCTATCATGAAACAGTATATCCGAACTTTCCTCTGCCAAGACTGGTCTTTGCGTTTCAACTGGATACGGAGGGCAAAGTCAGCGACTGCCGGATGGGTGTTGCCGCGGACGAAAAACCGACAATGCGTACCGTGATGTACCGCTATCCGTTTTCAAACGTCGGCGGTTCCATGGGGACTATTTGCATTGGCAGAAACGCTCTGCCACAATACAAAACGCCGCACGCACTTGCCAGCTTGCCGACATTCCTGCTGTCCATCCCCAATGGAGATCACAGCTTCAATGCACTGAACAACAAGCTGAACCTGCAATACCGCGATCTTCTGGAGCACCTGAAGGACAAAGACCCGTCGTACTATTATTCCGACGTGCTGATCCCCAACGGAAAGACCTTGAAAGACTTTATTGGAGGGTAACGTATGGAAAAAGACGCAAAAACCATCCGGGAAGAGCTGGCGCGGCCATTTGCACCGGAAGACCTTGAATGGCGGATACAAGTGACATCGAAAGATAAGACCAGCGGTCTTGCCATCCCGTATGTCACAAACCGCGCCATTCAGGACCGTCTGGATGAAGTCGTGGGGCCGGAGAACTGGTACAACGACTACAAGCCGTGGCACGGCAACGGAAAGAAGGACGCGCAGATCTGCGGCATTTCCATCTACTTTGAGGGCAAAGGCTTTATTACAAAGTGGGACGGTGCGGAGGATTCTGACATTGAACCCATCAAGGGCGGTTTGTCGGACTCCATGAAACGCTCCGCCGTGCAATGGGGCATTGGACGCGTCCTCTACAAGATGACGAAGCCGCTCTGGGTCAAGATCGAGCAGAAGGGCAACTCCTATGTGATCTGCGATACCGAGCGGCCGAAGCTGAACGCTGCATATTTGGAATTACTGGATAAGCTGCATCAGCTTCCCACATCTCCGGGTGCAGCACAGGCACAGCTCAGCTATAAGCGCGACGGACAGACTGGACAACAGGCGCAGCATACAGCGCCGACAGCCATGCCGCAGACGCAGCAGCAAGCACCGCAGCAATCATCGCGGCCAACACAGCAGTCTCAGCAGCCGCTCCCGTTTACGACGCGGCAGGTCTGCCAGTACGTTGTGGTATCGGTAAGCAATCAGCAGGATATGTCCGGTCAGCCGTTGGTCTGCGCCGTGCTGCAAAACGCAGAAGGCAAGCAGGCGAAGGTCTACGCGCAGGGCAGTCATCCCATGCTCGTGCCCGGTGCGCAGCTCTATGACGCGCAGGTCACCATGCGGAAACAGGGAAACGTCGCATTTTATACGCTGGACGGCTACCAGGTCGTGCAGCAGGCAGCGTAAGGAGGCAGAATGGAAAAAATCAAAGGATTTCAGATCAGTAGCATGATCGTCTCCGGTTTCAAATGCTATGAAGAACCAACGGAGATCACGTTCGGCAATCCAACCGTTGTGACCGGCGGCAACGGCCGCGGCAAATCCAGTCTGGCGGACGCCATTGCGTTTGCCGTTACAGGACTTCCGTTTTTCGGCGAGCGCGGCATTGACCGGCTGCACAACGAGACGAACCCGGACCTGCAGATCACGATGCGCTTTACGGATGATACCGGCAAGGCACACGAACTGACCCGCAGCCGGCAGAAGGATCGCATGAGCATCACCTACGACGGCTATGCCATCCGGCAGACGGATCTCAACGAGATGTTCGGTGAACGGGCTGTGTTTCTCTCCATTTTCAATCCCCTGTACTTCATTGAAGAACTCGGTGAGGATGGAAAAAAGCTGCTGGAGCGGTATTTGCCGCCCATTCCGCAGGCCGACGTTCTGGCGCAACTCAATGCGCAGACGCAGCAGAGCCTGTCCGGTATGCAGCTCCCGTCTCCTGAGACGTTTCTCAAGAATCGCCGGGAGGAGATCCGGGAGCTGGAACAGAACGCAGTCTATCTGAGCGGCAAGCTGGATCTCGCGCAGAAGCAGCGGCAGAGCAGCAAAGAACTCTCCAGCAGACTGACCGCGCAGATTCAGGACTTGCAGCAGGAGATCGCGTCGCTGGAGGCGCGTCGGTTTGAAAACGTCGATTTGGAGGACTTGCAGGAGCAGCTCGTGCAGGCCAGCGAGCAGTACGAGGAGCTTTCCGGTGAATCGCCGGAAACACCGGATACGGCAGAACTGGACGCAAAGCTGCAAGAATTTCACGCGAAGCTGGGCGCTCGGTCGTCCGAGGTCTACCAGCCAAAATACACAGGCCCGCTGGCAGAGGATACGGCAAAGGTGCAGGCGCTGGGGAAAAAGTATCAGCAGAACGCTGCGCTTTTGAAGCGGTTTCAGCCGGGTACAAGCTGCCCGGTCTGCCGCCGTGTGCTTTCCCAGCAGGAATATCCGGCGTTCCGTCAGGCTTTACAGGCGGAAACGGAGAAAATCGCTGCCGACGGCACACAGCTGAAAGGTCAGATCGCGGAGCTTCAGGAGATGGAGCAGAAAAGTCACGGTACGTTCGAGCAGTTCAAGGCGGATGATCTTGCCAAATATCAGGCTGAGATCGACGCGCTGAACCGGAAGCGCGAACAGCTTCAGGCCGCTGCCGCACAGCAGAATATGCAGCGTCAGCAGACCTTGGAGCAGCTTCGCGCACGCATCCAGAACCTGACGGCCAGCATGGAATGCGGCACACTGAGCCCCGCGGACAGTGAACGCCTTGCCGAGTGCAAGGCATCGCTGGAAGACTGCCGGGTACAGCTTGCCGCCGCGCAGCAGGTTCTCAGCGCCGCGCCGGAGGACTTTGATACGCGCATCAAAACCATTGAGGATGAGATCACGGAAAAGAAAATCGTTATGAAAGACGTGATCCTCTACATGAGCAAGCGCGCGGAGCTGACGTTCTCCAAACTCGCTCTGAATCGCGTGAAGATCTCGCTCTACGATGTGGTCAAGACGACCGGCGAATTAAAGGATGTGTTCCGCTTTACCTACAACGGCCGCCGCTACGACCGGCTCTCGCTCTCCGAGAAGATCCGGGCCGGCGCGGAGGTGTCCGAGCTGGTGAAGCGTCTCACCGGCCGTAATTATCCGGTGTTCTTCGACAACATGGAATCCGTGGACGATCTCAGCAACATCCGTCCGACCAGTCAGATGATCCTCGCCAAATGTGTCCATAACGCGGAGCTTTCCGTGCGGGCCGGCAGGACTGCAATGCCGAAGGCGGCGTAACCTTACTTTTCAGAAAGGGGGCGCGCTGTCTGGCCTACCAGAAGCTGCCGATCCTGGAAGCCGCCAGACGGTGCGGGCTTGTCCTCAATGACCGAACGCTTCACAGCGAGGAAGTTGAGGCAAGCTGCCCCTTCTGCGGCGACCATGGAAGCGGCAAATATCATCTGAGTCTGAACACAAGGACCGATCAATACCGCTGCAACCTCTGCGGCGCAAGCGGCAACAGCGTGACGCTGTATGCGCGGCTGAACGGTCTATCCAACAAAGAAGCCTATCTGGAGCTGGCTGCAAAGAGCAACGTGTATAAGCTGCCCTTGCAGCCCAGCTCCCCAAACACAACGAGCCGGGAGCCGTATGCGCTGGAGCAGCGCCATGCGGCCTATTCGGAGATGCTGTCCCTTTTGACGCTCTCCGACCGGCACAGAGAAAACCTCCATGAACGTGGACTCCCAGACGCAATCATCGAGCGGAATGGCTATAAATCCATGCCGGAAACGGAATCCGAACGACGCTTGCTGGCATCGCTTCTCCGGTGCGATCATGAACTGCACGGACTGCCAGGCTTTTACACAAAAGACGGAACATGGACGTTGGCCGGCGCAAACGGCTTTCTCATTCCGGTGCGGAACAAGGACGGCTTGATCCAAGGTATGAAAATTCGGCTGGATGACAACGCGGCGCGAAAGTACCGCTGGCTGTCCAGCCGGTCAAGCCGCATGGAAAACGGCACCCGCAGCTATTCGTGGATCCACGTCACCGGAGACACCACGAAGAAGCGTGCCTATCTCACCGAGGGGCCGCTCAAGGGCGATATTGCAAGCTATTTTGCAAATAACGCACTTTTTGTGTGCCTCGGCGGCGTAAACGCCCACAAGGGGCTGCGGGAAACGCTCCAGTCGCTCGGCGTCACGGAGGTCATGGAGGCGATGGACATGGATCAGTTCACAAATCCGCAGGTTCGGCAGGCGATCCTCACCCTGCGCCGTGAGGTGCAGTCGGTTCCGGGCATCCGGTACTATCAATGTACTTGGAACCCACGCTTCAAGGGTGTGGACGATTACCTGCTGGACTGGACGAAACGAAAGACGGCTTAAAGAAAGGATATCTTATGACGAACGTTACGAATTTTCAGGACATTATTGGTGCAGCCAACGGCGACAAGACCTCCGTGCTGGGCAAGTTTCTCTATTTCTCACTTGCCAACATTCTGGTGGAGAAGGAGACGCTGGCGCAGCTCTGCGAGGATCTGAACATCCCGTACTCCGGCAGCAAGCGAATTTCCGTGTCGGATGCGTTTCGCTCCGCGACGGGCGACATCAAAGACCGGATCACGGTAAAGAACCCCGGTGAACACCATATCTACGCGATCTACTGCCGCGACAACGCGCACACCGAGGACGTCTATTCCCGTGAGCTGGTCAAGGAAACGCTCAACCAGCGGACAAACCAGTATGAAAAGCTGGCAAACATCTTTTACGACCGGCGCGACAATCGGTTTGGGTATGACAACATCGGTTTTGATGCCGATATTGATCCCCTGAACTATTGCCGCCGGGCGGAGGAGCTGTTTGAGCTCTATCAGACGTGCGCAAATCGGAGACAGATCGAGACGATCTGCCTGAGCTATCTGCGGATGCTGGAAGCCACCAAGGTCAGCTCGACCGGGCATCTGTATTTCATCCCACGGCAGCACATGGACAAAGTGGATACGTTTGAAACGTTCATTGAGCAGCTCAGCGCAATAAATCAGAACGACAACTCCTTGAGCGTCAACAGCTTTTACATCATTGACGACGCGAAGCAGCGCGACAAAATGACGGAGGAATTTTATTCCGCCGTCAAGAAGGAGATCGCGCTGTATCAGGAAAAGGCCGACTATCTTATCCAGAGCGGCAGCCGCAGTCCCGCAGTTATGGAGCGGTGGGTCAACAAAATTGCCACGCTGGAACAGAAGAAGCAGCACTACGAAGAAATTCTTCGCCGGGAGCTCGACGGTCTCGACGATGAATTTGAAACGCTGCGCCTTCTGTCGCAGGAGCTGTCCGTGAGGGCAAACGGCCTGCGATTTCGGAAAGCGGCTTGACATGGATTTCTGATGGACAAACGGCAGCGTTCCCAGCTCGGATTGAGCTGAGAACGCTGCTTTTTTAATCGTAGTCTTCAATTCTCCACTCATCCAGCCAGTCTATATAGGCCATTTCTCCGTCAAAGCGGAGCGGAAGCCAGACATAATCGGCAAGAGAGGTGTTATCAGGGCCGGTGTCTGGAATCTCCTCTTTTTGCAGAGGCGGATAGGACATATCCGGATTGCTTCCAAACAGCCGTTCAAAAAGAACACGGTATTTGTCATAGCAGAGCGACATTTTCTGCGGCAGCCAGCGGTCAGCAAGGGCAATATAGAGATCCTGTTTACCCGGAACCTTGAACACAGAGGAAACCTGTGAATGGAAGGATGTGTGTGTTTCATCGGCAGGATGCGGATCACCCAGAACGCGATATGGGCCGTGCCATGTGTCCGCGACAGCAAGTTCAGAGGGATTTGGAAGATAACCGGTCGTGCCGGAGGTGAAAAGGTAGTGCCTGCCTTTTCGGATAAAATGCGCGGGTGCTTCTCTGGTATATGGCGGGCCGAGATGCGGGAAGTGAGTGCTGTAATAACCGGTCAGACCGGTATAGTCGTCTGTCAGGTCGGCACAGATCAGTTCGGAATGCACGCGCTCAAAGTAATAATACGCTTTTCCATCGTCCGCGACAGCAAGATCAAAATCACCGGCGCTCATGCCAAGCGGCAAAAGACCTTCCTGTACTTTCGTATACGGGCCAAGAAGCCGATCCGCAGTCAGGATGGTACAGCGCTGCGTGCCGTCGGCGAACATGACCTTGAGCCAGCAGATGTACTTCCCCGTGCGGGCATTATGAAGGATATGCGGACGATCCACGCAGCGGCTTGGGTGCAGCGTGGAGGCAGGATCATCCGGCTCCGGTGGAATGATCAGCCCAAGATCTTCCCAGTTGTAAAGATCATCCGAAACATAGCAGCGGATGCCCCAATGCCAGATACCGTTTTCCCCGGTCGTTTTTTCTTTGTTTTCGCCGTACCAGTAATACCGGTCGTTTTCATATAAAATCGAGCCGCCATGCGCGTGAATCCGCTTTCCATTTGTATCGAGCCAGACCTGTCCAGGATGAAAACTGTTATATCGCATGCGTATTTTCCTCCTGAAGCAGTGTGTCGGGTACTGCTGCATCAAAGTAATCCGGCGAGGCTTCGTCGCCGGCCACCAGACGCCGCATCAGCGGAAAGCCGGGGTATTGCCATGTTTCTGCTGCGGCTGACAGCTTTGTTTGCAGCATCCGTGTCATGTACGCCGGGTAATCCGGCGGCAGCGCCGCCCTGTCATGCGCGGAATAAATTTTTCGGATCGGCAGCAGCTGAAGCTTCTGCAAATCGTCACAAAACTGTGTAAGCGGCGGGCAGCCGGTCAGACCGTACAGCAGACGCCTTGCAACCGTATCGCCGGAGAACAGAATGCCGGTCTGTCGGTCGAACAGGAGGATGCTTCCCGTCGTGTGACCGGGAATCGCGATCACATCCAGAATCCGTCCGCCGAGATCAAATTGCATTCCATCCGGCACATCGCACAGCTGCGGACACTTTTTCGGAAGCTCTGCACCGGCCAATGCGCAAAGCGGGAAATCCCAGTCTGCCCGATTTAGCCAGAGCACGTCAAAATCCTCCATGTGATAAATATGATCGGGATGCCCATGGCTGATAACCGTCAAAAGCGGCTTTTGGGCAAGCGATTGCGCATACTGGCGAAGACCCGGTGCGGGAACAGCCAAATCGAACAGCAGCGCACGGCTTTCCCCGACGATCAGATAGGAATTTGCAGTCGCTTTGCCAAACGTAAGCCCCGTGCCGAAGCTGTCGTCGGAAATCAGCCAGGTGTTTTCTGCGAGTGCAGCATGAAAGAATTGTGCCATATCGTTCTCCTTTTCACAGATCCCATTGATGAATCGCTGCCCATGCGGATTCAAGATCTTTTCGCTGCACGTCGTTCAAGGAAATGCCTGACGCATCAAGAAGCGCGCGGATGCTCCCGTGCGCAGTGGCGGAAAGAACCGGCGGAACGGAAGCGGTCTGCGGAACGATTTGAAGCAGCGGTGCAAGCAGCTTTTCATTGGAAAAAACGACCTGCGCGGGCGTGTCCAGATCATAGCGCACATAATAGCAGCGCGTTGGCTCGTAGACGATCCGGTAGGTTCCGGATGAAAGCGCCATGCCGGGCATATAGGGATGCGCGGCTTCGTTGATGTGGATAACGGGCGGCGCATCCGGCAGAACCAACTCCGCTGTGCAGGAGCAGGGAATGCGCAGACTGAAGCAAAGCACGTCTGCAGTGATCTCCCAATTGCTCGTATACAGGCCAAATGGCGTGAGGAGTTTGGACCTGCAGAATTGCAGCCGGCCGTCGGGCTGCGGCGCATAACGAATCCGCTGGAAGCCCGGAGCGGCATCGATGGGCTGCAAACCTGCCATATGGCGATACATCCATTCCAGTATAGCGCCGTTTGCGTAATGGTTAAAGGAGTTCATTTCAGGATCGGCAAGTGCTCCGTCGGGATGGATTCCGTTCCAGCGTTCCCAGATCGTTGTCGCGCCGTGTTCTACCTCATAAAGCCAGCCGGGATATTCGCGTGACAGCAGCAGCGAATAGGCAAGATCACTGCCGCCGGATCCGCTCAGCGCATGACAAAGATAGGCTGTCCCGATGAAACCGGTATTCAGATGCCCGTTTGCCTTGCGCATGATCTTGTCGCGCAGCTCTGCGGCGGTTTTTTCACGGTTTGCGGCAAAGTCCAGATACAGAGCCAGAACGTCCGCCGTCTGCGTGCCGCCGGCGATGCGGCCGCCCGCTGTGACGAATTCTTTCCGGATCGCATCGCGGATCTTGTCTGCAAGCGACTCCAGCTCTGCCTGCGTTTCGGTATCGCCCAGCGCGTTTGCGACCTTGGCTGTCAGCGTAACAGAGTACAGATAATAGCTGCTGGCAACCAGTGCTTCCGGCGTCTGACCGAATTTGACTGTTTCCGGCGTATCAAGCGCGAGCCAGTCGCCAAGCTGGAATCCATTGTCCCAGAGGTGGTTACCGGTATCGCAGGAGCGGATATACCGGCACCAGTCCAGCATGGCGGGATACTGCCGGCGAAGCTGGGACAGATCGCCGGTATGCAGATAAAGATTCCACGGGATGATCGCTGCGGCGTCGCCCCATCCGGCAAGGCCGGCGTTCATAGTAGCGTGATCGCCTTTGCCAACAAATGTGGGAACGGTAACGGGCACATGGCCGTCCACGTTTTTCTCCTGTTCACGGCGCAGGTCATACAGGAATTTCTCCCAAAAGGCTGCGCAGTTCCGTGAAAAGAGGGACGCACCACTGAAAATCTGCGCATCGCCGGTCCAGCCGAGGCGTTCATCGCGCTGCGGACAGTCTGTCGGCAGATCGACGAAGTTTCCGCGCTGGCTCCATGCAATGTTTTCAATCAGCCGGTTCAAATCCGGATTGGAGGTGTGCAGCGTACCGACCTCCGGCATTTCGCTGTGAAGAACGAGCGCCGTAAATGCGTCGGGCAGAAGCTCCGTATTTGCGTCGAGCCAGACATAGCGGAAGCCGTAATAGGTGAATTCCGGCACAAGCGTCCGCGCTGTGCCGTCTGAGCGGTAGATAAACTCCTGTTTTGCGGTGCGAAGGTTTTTTGTGTAGACGTTGCCGTCAGGAGCCAGCGTTTCAAAAAATCGCAGACGAAAATCCACGGACGGAAATTGTGCGGTGTCAACACGAATAAGTCCGGCGAGGTTCTGACCAAAGTCCAGACAGAATGCGCCCGCAGGGGTATGAAACGCGCGAACGGGCTTGATTTCCTGCTGTACTGTGACCGGAGGACTGAGTCGGTCACGCAGAAGTTCCTTTGGAATCGAGAAAATCCGGAGCGCTTTTTGCTGCGGCGGCAGGCCGGCATCGATATGGACGCCGTCGTAGATCCCGTTTTGCGTATATTCCGAGGAGAAAACCCGCCAGCGTTCATCCGTGCCGTGCCGCTCCTCACTGCCGTCCGAGTGCGTCAGCACAAGCTCTGCGATCACGGCAAGCCGGTCGCCGTAGATATTTTCCCGGTTCATGAGGGAAAAGCGGCCCTTGTACCAGCCGCTTCCCAGTGTGAAGCGGAGCGTATTTTGACCCTCACGCAAATATTCGGTCACATCATGCGTGATGGCCTGCATCCATGCGTCGTAAGCGTTGCAGTATGGGGTCAGATATTCTTTCCCAACGCGCCTGCCGTTGATATGCAGCGTGTACAGACCGGCGCAGCCAACGTACAGCCGCGCGCGTTTCAAGTCGGAAACAAGGATCTGCGTTTCCACACAGAATGATGTGCAGTCATCTGCTGCACCGATCCACTGGGCATGCCATGGTTCATCCATTTTCCCGGTTTCGAACCAGCTTTCCGCTTCCGCACGTTCATTGGCGTCCGTTTCCGCATGGATCGTCAGCCGGTAGCGTGTGCGCGGCGAAAGCGCTGCTGCAAGCGGATAGGCTGGGAGTACCTGTGTCAGCTTGCCGCTGTCGTAGATTGTGACACCGTCGCAGGCGCGGGTAAGTATAAAGCGAACCGAGGTCTGCGTTTTTCCGCGTGTATGTTCAAGCGTGTAGCTGACGCTGAAAGGGCAGAATAAATCGAAGCCCATCGGCGTACGCAAGTGATTGATTTGAATGTTTGATAATTCCATGAACGTTCCTCTCTCAGCCCTTGACTGCGCCGATGGCGATGCCCTTGGCAAAGAATTTCTGGAAGAACGGGTATGCGATCAGAACGGGGAGGATCGCGACAACGGCAATCGCCAGCCGGATCGTTGCGCTTGGGATCGCGCCAAGGTCAATACCCCCGAGGTCTTTTGCGTTATTCGCCAGAAATGCAATGTTGTTATTCATTTCATTCAGAAGCTGCTGGATGCTGAACAGCTTTGCGTCCGTAACATAATAAAGCCCATTTGTCCAGTCGTTCCAGTAGCTCACTGCGGTGATCAGTCCGATGGTCGCAAGAATCGGGGTGGACATGGGCAGAACCATCTTGCGGAAAATATAGAATTGACCCGCGCCGTCCAGCTCCGCCGCGTCAAGCAGCTCCGCTGGAATGTTGGTTTTGAAGTAATTCCGGACCAGAATGACGCTGAACCCGTTAAACAGAAGATTCGGAACGATCAGGGCAAACAGCGTGTTTTTGATTTTCAGCATATTGCTGTAAATGAGATATTGTGAAACGACGCCGCCGTTAAAGAGCATGGGAATAAAGCAGAGAGCAAATGCAAGTTTGACTCCGCGTACACGGTCTTTTGTCAGCGCGTAAGCGTAGGTACTGACCAGAAACAGACTGCAGACCGTACCGAGCACAGTAACAAAGATCGTGACCCCGTAAGCACGGCCGATCTGCGCCCACTGCTGAAAGATATACTGATACGCCTCCAGACTGAGCTCTGCCGGAAAGAAGCGATAGCCTTCGCGGGTGGCATAGGCAGGGTCAGAGAAGGATGCGGAGATCAGCAGCCAGAACGGGAGAATCGCAAGCGCGGTAAGCAGCACCAAAACAATGTGACCGCCGATGCGGATACCGAGATCTTCTTTTTTCTTTAATTTCATACTGCTACCTCAGAACATTGCGTTTTCTTCGCTGATTTTGCGCACGACCCAGTTTGCGAGCAGGATGCACACGACACCGCAAAGCGACTGCAGAACGCTTTCCGCGCTGGAAAGCGCGATGTTATTATTCACCATCAGGGCGTTATAGACATAGGTGTCGATGGTCTGCGTTGCGCTGAAAAGCATACCGGAATTGCGCGGCACCTGATAGAACAGGCCAAAATCGGAGAAGAAAATTTTGCCGACACTCAGAATAAAAAGCGTAATGGCAGTAGGAACCAGATTGGGCAGCGTCACATTCTTGATCTGCTGCCACTTGCTGGCCCCATCCATGCGCGCAGCCTCATAAAGCTCCGGGCTGATTCCCACGATAGAGGCAAGATATACGACGGTGGAGAAGCCCAGCCCCTTCCACAGGTGTACAAAGGTCAAAATAAACGGCCAGTATTTCTTTTCCTGATAAAACAAAATGGCTTTTTCACGCCCGAACAGCGGAATGAGAACCTTGTTGATAAAGCCGGTATCCACGCTCAAAAACGCATAGGCCAGATAGCTGACGACGACATAGCTCATGAGATACGGCAAAAGGATGCTGGTCTGGTAAACGCGGGCCATGGCTTTGCTGCGGATCTCATTGAGCAAAATGGCAACTGTGATCGGAATGATCGTGCCGAGCACGATGAACGCGAGATTGTAGCAGATCGTGTTCCGCAACATCGTACCGACGCTTCCGGAAGCAAAAAGAAATTTGAAATTGTCCAGACCGTTCCACGGACTGCCGAAGATACCGAGCTTGAAGTTGAGCTTTTTGAACGCAACGACGATACCGGCCATGGGCAGATAATTGTTGATGATCAGGTACGCAAGGCCCGGCAGGAGCATCAGATAGATGGGAACGGATCGCCGGAAGGTATATTTTTCGGGCTTGATTTTGATTGCTGTTTTCATTTACAGGCACCTCTTACAGAAAGGGGGCTGCCGAAGCAGCCCGCTTTCCCCTTACAGATTTACTTTGCGGCTCTCCAGGCGTCGAACTGCGCCTGATTATCGGCAATGACCTCGTTGATCCCTGCCGCTTCGAGGCGGGAAATAAATTCGGGAAGAACCGTGTCAACATCAACGCTGCCGGCCTCCAGTGCGCGGCAGTATTCTGCAATCACGCTCTGGATCACGGAGATCTGCGTCGCCATGGCCGTTGCATCGTAGGCATAGCCGACGGCCTGTGTCTGGTTCTGCATGGCAATTTCAGAATACGGTCCCAGAACCTTCTGCGACTGCGCTTCGCTCCAGACGTATTCGTAGCGGCGGTCGCCCCAAACGCCGAGCTGGTTATAATAGGTGCTGGTTGTGGCATCGACACCTTCGGGGAAGCCGATGACATTGTTTTCTGCGTCTGCAACAACGTAGTGCTCACCTTCGATGCCCATCATGAGAAGATTGGAGACTTCGTGGTTGGAGCAGACGTAATCGAGGAAGCGAATCGCCGCGTCCGGGTCGGAGCAGGTGATGGGAAGCGCCCAGAACGAGCCCGTCGAACCGGAAGAAATAATGCCGGGCTCTGTTGTGCGCAGCGCGACCATTTTGTGTCCGGCGACATCGGACAAAACGGACGGATGGCCGCTCATGAAGTAGCCTGCGATCGTGCCGCTGGCGACAAGCTCGGTAACCGTAGAGCTTGTAACAGCTGCGTCAGGATAGCTGAGGCCTTCTTCATACCACTGGCGCATGGTGCGAACATACTGCTCGTATTCAGGTGTCGCAAAAAGGTTTACGATTTCCGTGCTGTCTGTGCCGATCAGCGCGCCGGAGCAGTCGTTTGCGCCGAGCAGATCAACGGTCAGCGCGGACATGCCGGCCATAGAGCCGGTGCCCTGGGCAAGCGTGCCGTTGGGATACATTTCTGGATGTTTTTCCTTGATCGCGGCGAGAACGTCGTGAACCTCGTCCAGCGTGTAGACCTTGTCTACTTCGTGCTCAAATCCGATTTCATCCAGATAATCCTTGGCTACGACAAAGCCCGCGCTGTTGCCGAACGACTGCGGGATCGGCGTGACGCCGTATGCCTTGCCATCTGTGTAGGTGCCTGCACAGATGTCCACGGTTTTGCGGAATTCAGAGATGTAAGGCGCGTCAGCGGCGAGATAATCGTCCAGCGGCTCCAGAAGACCCTGATCGGTCCATGTCTTGACGCTCTGCAGCAGCAGCATGACCAGATCGAGGTCATCGCCACCGGCGACCTGTACGGAAAGTTGGGCAATCGCGTCATAGGCGGACATCGGCCGGAGCTCGACCTCAACGCCGATCTCCTTTGTCGTGATGGCGTTGACGGCGTCCTGTACTTCTCCCAGTGCGGGCGGTGTTACGCCAGTCGTCAGATAGGTGACGACAATGTGGGAAATATCGCCGGTCCAGCCGGTCGCTTCTTCGGCAGCGGCTTCGTCCTGAGCGGGCGTTTCTGTTGCCGGCTCCTGCTGAGCGGGAGCATCCGCAGGTTCTTCAGCAGGCGTTTGCGTTTTGGCGCAGGCCGCGAGGCTCAGAAGCATCACGCAGGCGAGCAGCCATGCAAGGAATTTTTTCATGTCAAACCCTCATTTCTATTTTTGCCGGTATTTCTGCACCGGCTGATGAAACAAGTATAACACGTATTATTTTGAACGCAAGAAAATAAGTGAGTAATCACTCAATTTCTATTATACGCACAAAAACATGCAAAATGTTTTGTTGAAAATAGATATGATAAGAATACACTGATAATTTTGATAACAAAAGGAATGCGGAGAATAAAAAGTAAATATGCACTCACCTCCTGCACACTTGCATGTCCGGAGAAAATACGCTATAATGGACACAAACACAGACAGGAGCGGAGCAATGGCGGATACAGGCGTACAGAAAAACATAAGGATGGATGCGGCTGCAAGGCGGGAGCAGATCTTGAATATCGCGTGCGGCCTGTTTTATGAATATGGCTATGACGGCGTAACGACAAAACAGCTCGCTGAAGCGCTGGGCTGCAGCGAGGGGCTGATTTTTAAGTACTTTCCGTCAAAGGATGCGATCTATCAGGCGCTCCTGCAGGAGTGGGAGGACAGCATGACGGAACCGGTCGTGTTTGAGCGCGTAGAGGACTCCCCTATTCGTACATTGGAAAAGATCTATACAGACATGGTCATCCGCCGCGCGTGGCAGAAAAGCCCCAAAACGCGGCCGCATCTGGAGGCAGCCATTCTGACGCGCACCAGTATGAGCAAAGAGCATTTTCGGATCCTTGGTGAAAGTCCCGACGTTGTTTTTTGCAGCATCATGCCGCTTGTCCGGGAGGGACAGGATAAAGGCGAGATCAGGCAGGGCGACCCCGTCGCAATTTCTGTGATGTTTGCCAATATGGTGCTGGGCATGATTCAGTCTAACCGGAATTACCCGGGCCGCTATCCGAAAATTCCATTTGAGGTCGTCCGGTCGGCGCTATTTGATTCGAAATAAAGCTTGTCCGCCAGCAGTCGCTTACTGCTGGCGGACATTTTATGTATGGATCAGTACTTGCGCGACAGCTGCGCTTCGCACTCGGCGCGGCTGATCTCACCGGCGTTGCATTTGGCCATGAGTGCTGCATCCTTGTCGCGCAGCTTGTACAGGGACATAACGGCTACGCCGAGGATGGTGCCGATCGCAGGGATCAGCATATAGACGATCCAGAGTGTATTCAGCGCGCTCTGCGGCTGAACGACATTCAGCGCAGCAAGCTCCTCAAAGCTGTCTGCCTCAACAGCGATCCAACTGGACAAACCGAGGATGAACAAACCAAGGGAGGACGATATGCTTGCCGTGAGCTTGTTCAGGAAAGCGTTCAGCGAAAAGAAGATGCCGGAGCAGTCCTTGCCTGTCTTATAGCGCGTGTATTCGATCGTATCCGGCGTGAAGAAAGTTTTGGCAATGTTGGAAACATTGCCGGGTGCGGCCTGTAAAACAAGCAGGATCGTGATCACCACAAAATTATGATATCCGGCAAAATAGATCAGCGAATAGATCAGCGCGCCGGAAAGCCCGCAGACCATGAACACCTTTTTCTTTCCGAACCGGCGGCAGAGCCGCTCAGTATTCAGCTGCGCGATCAGCTGTGGGACAAACGCAATGGCGATCGGGATCACAAGAATCATGGAATCTCCATAGAGATAATAGGAGGCGTAGGTGCCGAGCGCGCTGCCGGTCTGAAGGCCGCTGAAGATCAGGGTACTCAGCAGGATGATGGCCATATATTTGTTTGTCTTGATACACTCGAGCATATCCCGGAACGTGTAATGCTGTGTTTCCTGTTCGTTTTCGGCATTTTTCAGCTCGACGTTGTGCTCTTTTACCTTTGTTGCCAGCGGCAGCATCATAATAAAGAAGATCACGGAGGAAACGATCGCGACGGCACGCATGGAAAATCCAACGTGCTCACTGACGAGGAACATCCAGACGACACCGGCGAGAACCGTAAAGATACCGGACAAAATCCCCTTGAACTGCAAAATGCTGTTGCGTTCATCGACATTGTCGGTCAGAGAAACGATCATGGAGTTCATCGGAACCTCTACGAGCGTATAGGACAGGTCGTAGAGCAGATATGTAACCATGAACCAGCCGATTTTCAGCGTGTCGGACGCCTCCTGCGGCATCAGGAAGAAGATCACGGTAAAGATCGGGAAAAGGAAAAATGTTGCGCGGTACCACGGCAGATATTTTCCCTCTCCGGCCAGCTTTCCCAGCAGCCGGCTGTTGCGGATGTTCAGCTTGTCGATCAGGAATCCAAAGATCACATCGTCGCAGGCGTCAATGATTTTGACGATCAGAATCGCTGCCGAGATCTTGACCAGATTGATGCCCTGAAAGAGCAGAAACAGCGTCATGAATGCCGTGACAATATACCCCTCCAGCGTGCGGCCGAGATCGCCAATATAATAATTCAGCCGTTCCGAACGGGTCGTCTGCCAGTTTTCCCGATTGACGGGCGCTTTTTTCGTTTTCATGCCTCATCCTCCTCGCAATTCTGAATTGTATATGGAAGTACGTTATCTGTGCGGAGCGTATCGCCGTGCCTGTTTACCTGCACAGTACGGAGCGCCTGCGGCGCGCAGCCGTTTTCAACCCACGCGATCAATGCCTGCATACCGTCTTTTTCCGTGATGCCGGGTGCATGCCACCGGCAGCTTCCGTGACCATCACCCGGCGTGATATAAAGGCGGAAGAACTGCGCTGCCGTAGATGAACCGACTTCGGACAGCATTCTGCGGCAGTAATCCAGTGTTCCGTCCACCGGAATGAGCGGATCGTCGATCCCGTGGTCGATCATCAGCCTGCCGCCCTGCGCGGCAAACGGACGCAGATCAGCACTGTCGGCAGAAAAGCGAGCCAGCTCGGTCACGCTCTGCCGGTGGAGCGAACGGTACTGCGGAACCGTAATCGATTCAAACGTCTGCTTTGGATTTTTCGTGACCCAGCGCAGATAGTAGGTGCTGAGAAAAAACGGGTGCGGTTTGCCGGAAAGCGTGTAGTAAAATGCCCCGATCGGGATGACCTTGTTCCAGAACAGGACGCCGGGGCGGAATCCGTACCAAAGGCGATTCCCAGCCTCATCCGTCGGCCCGTCCCAGAGCTGCTTCATGATGCGTGCATCTGCTTCGGTGATGCCGTTCGTTCCGACAAGAGTAAATGGGTCAAACGCCACAGGAGACAGGCGGCGGTAATAGGCATCCTGCCCGCCGGCGCTGTTCTGCGCGGCCTCCATAAACTGCCGGATACGCCGCTCGGAAAGAATTTGCCGCTCGCTGTTCATGACTGCGACCGGCCACAGACCCTCCGGCAGGAAGCTGGTCCAGTTGATTGCCGGACATGATGCCCAGATCCCATTATAATCCGAAGGATACTCCTGTGCCAGTACCATTGCCTGCCTGCCGCCGCCGCTTCCGCCGTGAAAGTATGAATACTGCACCTGGCGGCCGTGGAGCAGTTCGCAGACAGCTTTCCCGGCCAGCGTCATGAAATGCGTGCTTCTTCCGTGCCAGTTTTCAAGCCGCTCCATGTCGAGTGTGCCGGATTCCCTGTCCAGAGCCCATTCCTTTTCCCGGTTTGCCGCGTCCGTCGTTGCAGCGGCAAATCCGTTCATGACCGCAAATGGCAGCGTCATGCCGCGTGAGGTATTGTTTGGGCGGGTAATATACTGCTCACCGCCAGTAGCGGTGCCTCCGCCGCCGGTGCCGATGAAGCGGTCATTCCAGCGAACAGGAACCCAAACGGTAACGTACTCGGTATGTCTTCCGGTTTTGTGCGTCAGCCGGATGTCTATAAATGCGGGGAGGCCTGTAATTTTTCTCAAGCCGTGCCGATAGATCCCAGTATCATTACAATGGACGGACTGAACGTTCAGCTCCTCATCGGGGAAACGCTTTTGAAGCGCCTGCTGTAACCAGTCGGCTTCTGCACGGCCATGGATGTCAGGCGTCGGAGAGAGCGATGCGGCGTCATAAAAAAGAATATTATCTCGTTCTTTCAAGTCGATTCCTCCAAAAAAAGAACGGCGTCATCGACCCAGCCGGAAAGCGGCGTCCGGCTGCCGAGGCCAAAGCCATGAGCGCCGGCTTCTGCCTGCCGCAGACGGCATGGAACCTGATAGCAGGATAACGCACGCAGGAACTCTGCGGCATTGTCCGGCGGAACCGTGCTGTCGTCCAGCGCGCGGACAAGATAGGTTTTGGGATAGCCTGCGTCCATGTTTTTCCCGGCGTCGTATCGGTTCAGCTGCTCCAAAGAATAGTCACTTCCGAGCAGACCCTTGCAGAGATAATCCCTGACCGGGCTTGCCGGATACTGCGCCATGCTGATAAGCGGGTAAGCAAGCGCCAGCAGCAGCGGCTGCGGGAGACCGTAATGCCGCGCACCAAGCGCAGCTGTCCCCCAAAGACTTGCCAGATGTCCACCCGCGGAGAAGCCGAACAGGAGATACTGCATCGGATCAATATCAAACACGGCACGGTTTTCCGCGATCAGGTGAAGCGCATCAGCCAGGTCATCCAGCGGCTGCGGCATCAGGCCGGATGCAAAGCTTTCCGGCACGGCCGTGCGGTAGTTCAGGCAGAAGCAGTCAAAGCCGAGTGCGTTTAACCGGGCTGCGACTGGCATGGCTTCTACCATCGTGCAAACTGCGCCATAGGCTCCGCCTGCGGCCAGAACAGCAAACGCGGTATGCTGTTTTTTCGCGGCGGGCAGATAGACAAGCGACGCATACGGAAGCGGCCATACAAGCCGAACCTTGCTGTCTGAAACGCGGCGCAGATTCTCCAAACCGTAAAGCATATCCTCCAGTGCCCATGTGGGCTGTTCGCAGTGAAGCTGCGCAAGCGTTTTTTCGGCATTGCTTCCGGTAAAGAAATCCCCGCCGGAGATAAACTGGCCCTTCATCGCCGGAAAAGCCGCCTCAAGCTCCCAAAGCTTTGTTTCTGATGAAAAATGCAAAATACCATCCCCTCTTGACAAATGCATTCTATGTGCTACACTTGTAGCTGTTACAAATGTAGCACCTATTTCTCGATTTGAAAAGAGAAAAGATCAATTCTGATGCGAACTGTAACAAAATACGGGAGAGTGTAACAGATATGGCAAGAAAAAATGAGGCGCACGACGCCGTTATGGAAAGCCTGACACAGGCGCTGCTGATGATGATGGAGCAAAAACCGCTTGCGCAGATCAATATTTCCGAGCTCTGTGAAAAGGCCGGCGTGAGCCGCGTATCCTTCTATCGCAATTTTGATTCGATGGAACAGATCCTGCTCCAGCATTTTATCCGCTGCACAGACGACTGGTGGGCGGATTTCAGGAAAAAGGACAGCGCGGCAATGAGCGAGAGCTTCTGGTCGGAGCTGCTGGAGCAGTATCGGAAAAACAAACGGCTGGTGCAGCTCCTATACGAAAACGGCGTTTCCTATATCATCAAGGAGCATATTTTTGCCTGTTGCGCACCGGATTCTGCGGCAGATGAAATGGAAGGGTATGCGAGGGCGATGCTGGCCGGAACGCTGTACGGCCTGATCGACGAGTGGATCCGCCGCGGGATGAAAGAACTTCCGCCGGATTTCAGCATCCGCAGCGTCATTGCGAGGTATGCTGCGCAGGGGGCGGAAGGATGAAACAGAAAACGGTAAAGCTGCATCCGCAGCGGGATGTAACACTGTCCATCTGGCTGTCTGACAAAGGGGCCGGAAAGCCATGCTTTCTGATCTGTCCCGGCGGAGCGTATCGAAACTGTGATGAGTCTGAGGGAGCGCCGATCGCAAAAGCCTATAACAAACGCGGCTATACGGCGTTTATTCTTCGATATTCCGTTGGAAAAGACAGCGGCTGGCCGAATCCGCTGGAGGATTTTGAAGCGGCAATGGAATACCTGACGGCGCATCAGGAGAAACTGCATATTTGCGCAGACCGCGTAATAGCGGTTGGACTGTCGGCGGGCGGGCATCTGGTCACCGCTGCTGCGTCTTCCGCAAAAAAACGGCCGTATGCTGTAATCTCCTGCTATGGGCTTGTGATCCGGAAGACGCTTGCCTATTGCCTGCCGGATGCGCCGGATACCAGCGAACTGGTCAATGAAACCACCTGCCCGGTTTTTCTGGCCTCGTCCCGCAACGACTGGATCGTCCCGATCGAAAATACCACAAAACTGATCGAGGCGTTTGAGAAGCATTTTGTGGATTATGAGGCGCATATTTACGGCTATGGGCTGCACGGCTTCTGCCTTGGCGCGGAAACAGGCGCGAAGGGATCGCTGTTTTGCGCGCGTGTCGGAAATTGGATGGATGACAGTCTGGGCTGGGTCGAGGAACTTACAAGCGGACGCTATGTCTCCATCAGGGACTGCGCGGAGTATCAGGATGCACACGCGGCGGTATTGTCGACGAAAAACTCTTGCCGCAGAATTTTTGCGAACCCAAAGACGGGAGAAATGCTGCAAAAGAAGTTTCCGATACAGTATCTGCTGTATCAGGGCGCAAAAAAGCAGGTGGGCGCTTTTATGGACACGGTGAGCCTCAGAAACCTGTTTCAGCTTGCTAAGGTGTCTGAAAAGACAATTTCAAAAATTGACGAGGCGCTTGGCGCGTTTGAAAATGTGGAGGAATGCAGATGAGAGAAGAACAGATATCCGAGGTCATGGAGCGGTATGTCCAGAATGAAGAAATTGCAGGAGCATCGCTGCTGGTGCGGCAGCATGGACAGACGGTTTACCGGAACTGCTGGGGATATGCTGACAAGGCGGCAAAAACGACGATCCAGGAGAATTCGATTTTCCGCATGATGTCCATGACCAAATGCGTCACGGCTGTCGGTATTTTGCAGCTGATGGAGGCAGGAAAGCTGAATCTTGACGATCCCCTTTCCCTGTTTATTCCGTCGTTTGCGGAGCCGCGCGTTGCAGCTGACGCGCGATACCGATGGCATGACGGCATGAAAATGGGAGAGCTTCTGCAAAAAACGCTGTTTTTCCAGATGGAACGTGTGAAAACGGTTCCGGCAGAGCGGGAGATCACGATCCGCGATCTGCTGTCCCATTCCTCGGGGTTGGAGCAGGGAATGGTCGGCCTGCTTGCCATGCTGAAAGACCGTCAGGAACGGGTCGATCTTGCGGCGCAGGCGGAGCGGTATGCAGGCTATCCGCTGGATTTTCAGCCCGGCTGCGGCACGGGGTATTCACCGCTGGCCGGGTTTGACGTGCTGGCGCGCGTGATCGAGGTCGTTTCCGGTACGGACGCTGTGCAGTATTATAAAGCGAACATCTTCCAGCCGCTTGGGATGCGGGATACGGCGTTTCATCTGAATGAGGAGCAGAAAAAACGGCTGGTACATATTTATTGCCGAAAAAATGGGCGGCTCATGGATGTGACGGGCAGCAAAGAGGATCTGCCGAAGAAATTTCATTTTGGAGAACGCTATATCTGCGGGGCGGGCGGACTGTATGCAGCGCTGGACGACTATGGCGCGTTTGCCGAAATGCTGCAAAACGGCGGCAGCTATCACGGCGTTCAGATACTCAAGCCGGAAACGGTTCAGCTTATGCGCACGGAAGCACCCTTGAAGCACATGGAACCGGAGCCGGGCTTTGTCTGGGGACTGGGCGTAAAAATACGGCAGGATCCTGTTCGCGGCGGCAGC
>OIZX01000245.1_pt1 | contig 41478 bp, 57 predicted proteins | sample 1588621 | NCBI WGS metagenome assembly OIZX01 (sample SAMN03283276) | human gut metagenome | biome: human-associated habitat; material: feces | host: Homo sapiens | place: Peru | collected 2012 | reverse complement strand
CCCGCAAGGAGATGAAGAAGGTTCTGACCGAGATCCAGGACGGCACCTTTGCTTCCGAGTTCCTGACCGAGATGAGCCCCAAGGGCGGCCGCAAGGTGCACTTCCTTGCCAAGCGCCGTATGGAGGCTGAGCTGCCCATCGAGAAGGTGGGTGCTGAGCTGCGCAGCATGATGAGCTGGCTGAAGAAGTAAGAGGAAAACCCTCTCAGGCCGCCTTTCGGCGGCCAGCTCCCCCGAAAGGGGGAGCTTTTGTTGAAAAGGGAACCTTATAGCTCCTCCGTGACGGAGAGGGCTTTATCAGAAAAGAGGAACTGAAATGAGAAGTGACAACGTGACCAAGGGCTCGGAGCGTGCGCCCAACCGCAGCCTGTTCTATGCGCTGGGTTATACCCCGGAGGAGCTGGAGCGCCCCCTCATCGGCGTGGTGAGCGCCCACAGCGAGATCGTGCCCGGACACATGAATCTGGATAAGATCGCCGAGGCCGTCAAGGCCGGTGTGCAGATGGCCGGTGGCACGCCCATCCTGATCCCTGCTATCGGTGTGTGCGACGGCATCGCCATGGGTCATGTGGGCATGAAGTACTCTCTGGCCTCCCGCGAACTGATCTGCGACAGCGTGGAGACCATGCTGATGGCACACCAGCTGGACGGCCTTGTGCTGGTGCCCAACTGCGATAAGATCGTGCCCGGCATGGTGATGGCAGCGGTGCGCATGGATGTGCCCGCTGTGGTCTGCTCCGGCGGTCCCATGCTGGCCGGTACTTACGGCGGCGAGGAAGTGAGCCTTTCCAAGATGTTCGAGGCCGTGGGTGCCTATAAGGCCGGTATGATCACCGACGAGCAGCTGGAGGACTGCACCTGCAACTGCTGCCCCAGCTGCGGCAGCTGCTCCGGTATGTATACCGCCAACAGCATGAACTGCCTGTGCGAGGCCATCGGCATCGCCCTGCCCGGCAACGGCACGATTCCTGCTGTATACTCCAAGCGTTTGCAGCTGGCAAAGCACGCCGGTATGGCCGTGATGGAGATGGTGCGCAAGGGCATCACCGCGCGCCAGATCATCAACGAGCGCTCCATCCGCAACGCGCTGACCTGCGATATGGCGCTGGGCTGCTCCACCAACACGGTGCTGCACCTGCTGGCTATCGCCTACGAGGCCGGTGTGCCCATCGATCTGAAGCTGTTCAACGAGATCAGCGCCAAGACCCCCAACCTGTGCCATCTGGCACCGGCTGGCCCCACCCACATGCCGGATCTGTACGCGGCGGGCGGCATTCCGGCAGTACAGGCAGAACTGGCCAAGAAGGGCTTGCTGGATCTGGATGTGCCCACCGTCACCGGCAAGACCCTTGGCGAGAACATCAAGGGTGCCCATATCCTGAACGAAAAGGCCATCCGTCCCATCGAGAACCCCTACTCCGAGACCGGCGGTCTGCAGATCCTGTGGGGCAACATTGCCCCGGACGGCTGTGTTGTCAAGCGCAGCGCTGTCGCCCCGGAGATGCAGAAGCACGCAGGCCCGGCGCGGGTGTTCAACAGCGAGGAAGAGGCCATTGCTGCCATCTACGCGGGCAAGATCGTCCCGGGCGATGTGGTGGTCATCCGCTACGAAGGCCCCAAGGGCGGCCCGGGCATGCGGGAGATGCTCAACCCCACCTCTGCACTGGCAGGCATGAAGCTGGATAAGACGGTAGCCCTCATTACAGACGGCCGCTTCTCCGGCGCATCCCGTGGTGCCGCCATCGGCCACGTCAGCCCGGAGGCAGCCTCTGGCGGCCCCATCGGCCTGATCGAGGAAGGGGATACCATTACCATCGACATCCCCAACGCCTCCATCACGCTGGAGGTCAGCGATGCAGTGCTGGCCGAGCGCAAGGCAAAGTACGTTGCGCCGGAGCCCAACATCAAGACCGGCTGGCTGAGCCGCTACGCCCGCATGGTCACCAGTGCAAATCTGGGTGCGGTGCTGAAATAAACGTAACGAAAGCGCCTGTTGTGCGGATGCACAACAGGCGCTTTTTTCACTCTCCGTATTTCATGAACATGGCGCGGACGGTGAGGAAGATGATCTTCCAGTCTACCCAAAAGCTGCGCTCCTGGATGTATTTCAGATCCAGCGCCACCCACTCGTCAAAGCTCATCTCGTTGCGGTGGGGTGCGATCTGCCAGTAGCAGCTCAGCCCGGGAGTGACGTACAGCCGCTGGCGCTGGTAGTCGTTGTACAACTCCACCTCCCGGGGCAGCGCGGGACGCGGCCCCACGATGCTCATGTCGCCCCGCAGCACATTGAGCAGCTGGGGCAGTTCGTCCAGACTGGTCTTGCGCAGAAAACGTCCCACCCGGGTAATGCGGGGGTCCCCCTTGATCTTGAACACCGGGCCGTCCATCTGGTTCTGGCTCAGCAGCTCATTCAGCTGCTCCTCGGCGTCCGGGCACATGGTGCGGAACTTATACAGCCAGAACAGCTTGCCGTCCCGTCCTACCCGCCGCTGCTGGAAAATGGCTCCGTCTCCGGGGCTGTCCAGCACGATGGCAAGACTGATCACCAGCGCCAGCGGCGCAAGCAAGATCAACGCTATCAGGGAGAATACGATATCCTGTGTGCGCCGCAGCACCCAGTAATGCCGATGGCTGCGCAGCATCTCCTCCCGGTCGATAGAAATTTGCGGGGCGGCGTTGATTGTTGACTCCATGCGATGACCCACTCCTGCCTGTAAAATCTTTACATTATTTTAACATAAAACAGGACGCAATTCAACCAGATAAAGCGCGGCGGACGGGGGCAGAAAGTATGCTGAAAAAAGTGAAAAAGGTAGTTGACAAAACCTCTTTCTCATGCTAAAATAAACAAGTCGTCCGGTGCACGGATGCACAACAAATGAATATGGGCGTGTTCCCGAGTGGCCAATGGGGACAGACTGTAAATCTGCTGCTTTCAGCTTCGGTGGTTCGAATCCACCCGCGCCCACCAAGATAAAACACCTAGAAACGTGAGTTTTTGGGTGTTTTTCTTTTGCTGTAACCCACTATCAAACCCACTATTTTCTCTAAAAAAAAATAAGAGCCGCAGCCCTGTGGTGGGAGCTGCGGCTCTTGTCATGTACGGATCACTTACCCTGCGCCTTCAGGCGGTCATAGGTCTTGTCTGCTTCCAGCGCGGCGGTGGTGAAGGAGTTATTCTTCCACCACGCCACAAGGGCGGTGACAGTGGTAATGCCCGCCGTCACCAGCTGTTCCACGGTGGCGCTCTCGATGGGCAGCACGGGCTTGCCCAGAGCGCTCAACACCTGATTGGTCAGAGCCAGCAGCAGGCAGGCGGTACGGGCGATGGTGCCCGCAGAGATAGTGGGTGCGTTATAGGTATGTGCCTTCATGTTTATGCTTCCTTTCTTCAGTTGATGATAGCGCGGATGCCGCGCTTTGCGACAAACTCCCGCTGCTGGTGTTTCACGGCAGCGGCATAATCTAGGGCGGCGTGCATATCGCCGTTGCAGTGGGCATCCGGGATGCGCTGCACGGCTCTTGCAGTGGCCTCGCCTAGTGCGATGGCCGCGAGAGAGCTTTCGTACAGGTGGGTCTCGAACTCCTCACGGGCTTTCTCAGCGGCTTCCTGCTGCTTTTCCCGGCGCTCGATGCGCCGCTCCAGCATCCAGAAGCAGAAGCCCAGCACGCTGGTTGGAATGCCAGCGGCTACGATCACAGTCCACACTGGAATCACCCCTCCCCCAGATCGTCAGTATCCTCATCCTCGGCGTCCTCCCAAGCCTGCTGAATCAGCGGGCCATTGGCGCAGATCGCGTCCATGGTGGCGTCTGCCTGAATGTTGGTCGCCATCAGAGCCTTGTCCATGGTGCCCATGTCAAAGTAACCGGTAAAGACCTCACCGCCGGGCAGGGGCGCTGCTACGGCGATCTTGGCGACCTTGTGCTCCTCCAGCGTAGCGAGTACGTCAGAGAGCCAAGTCGCATAGGGTGCGTCAGAAATCAAACAGCTTGCCATGTAGCTATCCTCCTTACAGTGCCCACCGGCTCTTGTTGGGCCGGGTGTCGATGTGTACCCATCCGGTCTTACGGCTGGGGTGTGCTGCGTCCTTCGGGTAGCGCCCGATGCCGCCGCGTCCGGGCAGCAGCTTCTCGGCGTAGTCGGCTACGGTAGCTACCGATACACCCTCCACCCAGAAGTCTGCGGCTCTGCCCTGAATGTGCTGGCTGGTTTTGCTGGCGCCCGGCAGTGTAGCGTTATAGGCCGCCGTGCGGTAGCCGCTGGTGATGTGCACCTTTGCGCCGAAGTGCTCCCGGATGCACTGCAGCAGCACCACCAGCTCGTCATCAATCAGGATGGTGTCAGCCGCCCTGCAGGCGAACTCTTTCACCTGAAAGCAGGGCGCCAGATAGGTCTTGCCGTCCCGGGCAAGGCTGAAGGTCTTAATCCCCATGTGCGGCCTCCTTTTCGGCGAGCATACCGGTCAGCTCGGCGTAGTGCTCATCGGTCAGTTTGCCGGCGGCGTAGAAAATATCGATCTTCTCCGCCAGACCATCGGCACTGCCGCGCTCGATCATGCGCTTGCAGGTGCGATACAGAACCATTTCCGTTGCTTTGCTCATTGCCTTTTCCTCCTATCAGGTATTCTCAGTGTCATCCGTATCGGAGACATTCAACTCCAGAAGGGTCAGGCGGTACTCCTGCTCCACCAGCAGGCTGTCGGTGTCGGCCTGCGCGGCTTGCAGGGCAGCCAACTGCTCCTCCGGCGTGGGGGCGGGTTCAGGGGCAGGGGTGTCGTCCGGGGGCATCTCCCGGCCGCGCAGGGCGGTCACGGTGGGCACGCCGTCCGCGTCCTCCACGGCCACGTCCACAAAGGGAAAGCTGTCCGGGATGGCTACCCCCGCCGGGATAACCGCCCAGCCCTCCGGGACGGTGGTCTCCCACGGGCTGTTGCGGTTCTCGTGTGCGCCGCTGTCCAGCGCGGCGAGCTTGATCAGGTTCATACGGTATCTTCTCCTTCCGCTGCCGTTTGGGTAGGAACAAAAATACGGTGGTCGATATCGATGCCAAAGACATGGTAGGTGTTCCTCATTCTGTCTAGCAGCATATTGGCGCCGTTGGCAAGAGCAACCCAAGAATAAGCAGAGCTATTGATTTTTTCTCTCGTCCAGTAACGCTCTATCGTTGTGCCGTTTTTGCGATATTTAATACTGGTTACAGGCGATTTATTCTCTGCAATAACGGGGCCATAAGTCTTTGCTTCACCCTCTCCGTTCGCTCCTCTTACCCATTCATTTGTGAGGCTGCCCATGACAACGTAACTGTAGACAAACTTATCACTGACATTCATAAGTCTCAGAAATGCGTATTTTTCCGGGCAAGTTTCATTGGCACCAGAAGTCCACAATCCATTCTCGCCCGCATTGATAAAAACCACAACATCATACTCTCTGGACAGAGTGGTCTTGACGGGGTTTGCCTTGGTGGCGTAGTTGTCACATTTTTCATTGTTTGTAGATAGCTGGGTGCTCGTCGGTGCCGTCCCCACATAGCTGCCCTCGTAGGTGATGCTGTACGGCAGCTGGGCGGCGCTTGCAGCGCTGGCGGGGGCATAGCCCAGCGCGGCGGCGATCTTATCACTGGTCAGGGTGTAGGGGTCGGGCGCGGACGCAGTGCCGTCGGCGGCGATGGTGATGTTTTTGCCTGCCTTGATGCCGCCCAGCGTGCTGGCGGTGGCGGCAGGCAGGGTGTAGGGCGCACTGCCCACGGATACAGGGCCAAAGGCCATATAGAACCCTCCTATCGAATGATGTAGTAGCTGGCCGAGATGGCCGCTGTGGGGGCACGCTGCGCCCGCAGGCGCAGCACCCCGGCGCGGCTCTCGGTGGTGGCAAGGCCTGCCGCAGCGGCAACGGCGGTGGAGGCAGGATCCACCACCACCGCCACCACGTCTGCGGCGGTCAGGCCGGAGACGGCCACGTCCTTGTAGCAGGGGCAGGCGGCGGTGCTGTCCGTGCGCCAGCCGCTGGCCGGGATGGACAGGCTGACCACCGCCACCTTGTCGGCCTTGGCGGCGGCTACTGCGCTCACAGCGTCCGCTGCAGCCTGCGCGACATCGCCGATGGCGCTCTGCGCCTGTACCGCCAGCTGCCGCAGATGGGACAGCTTGGGGACGTGGCTGCCGTTATAGCTGGCCATGGGTCAGACCTCCTTTGTCGGTTATGCAAATACCTCGTCCAGCAGGGCGGTCACCTCGGTGTCGGTGGCCAGCACCATGCCGTCCAGCTTGGCCTTGTCCGCAGCGCTCATCAGGCCGGGCGCGGTGGCGGTGGCGTTGCTGTACTGGGTGTCGCTGCCGGGGATGCCCAGCGCGGTGATATCGCCCTTGGTCACGGCTGCCACGGCGCTGACGTGGCCGGTGGCGTCCACGGTCACCTTGTACAGGCCGCTTGCCTTGGCGGTATAGCTGGGGTGGACGTACTTGTTGGCGCCCTCGGCGATGCCTGCCAGCTTGTTCTTCTCGGCGGTGGTGTAGTCGTTGGTGGACAGACCCTTGCCCGCGACCTTATCCACCTTGCCGGACAGGTCCACGGTGGTATCGTCCAGCAGCTCCATGGTGTAGCTGCCGTTGTCGGCCTTGATCTTGGCGTAGATGTCGTAGTGCTTGGTGGTGGTGTTCAGCACCAGATACAGCACGTTCTCCTTGGCAGCATCCACGGTGGGCACGCTGGCCGCCTTTTCAAAGCTGGCATGGCCGGACTTGGAAATGGCGGTGTTGATGGCTTCCACCACCTGTGCGCTGGTCTGGAAGGAGCTGTCGTTGGTCAGCTGGCTGGTCTTGGTGGGCACGGGGATGTTCACGCTCTTGTCCGCAGCGATGCTCTGTGCGGTGCCGTTCACCTTGATGCTCTCGATCTTGTTGGCCTGTGCGCCGGTCTGCTCCAGCGCGCCGATGCGGGTGGCAAGGGCATCGGTCTTGCCCTTCTGGCGCTTTGCCAGATCCTGCAGATGCTTCAGGGAGGGGATGTGGTTCAGTTCGTAGCTAGCCATGGTTTAGTCCTTTCTTGCTTTCGCTTCGTTAAAAATTTCATCCAGCATGGAATCGACTTCCTCATCGGTGGCAAGGTTGTATGCCTGCCGGACGAACTCGTCCCATGCGGTCGTACCGGGTTCGGGTGCGACACCGTCTGCGGTGCCGCTGTTTGCGCCCACAAGGTAGGGAACATCTGCGCTGACCACGGTGACGCCGTGGCCGTCGGTGCCCTCAAAGGTAGCCACGCCGCGCCCTGCGGCGGCGGTCACCTCGGCGGGCACGGCGCACTGCTGGTCTTGCAGCAGGGTGGTGGGAGCGGCAATACCGCCGGGGATGTGCCACACCACCCGCACGGTAAGCCCCTGCCACGCGCCCTGCAGGGTGGCCTTGACGGCGTATAGCCCGCAGTTGCCTGCGTAGCCCAGCTGCAGCGCCGAGGCGTAGCCGGGCAGCACAGCGGTGCCGTCCTCCCGCAGGGCAAGCGCTTTGATGATCATAGGTCAGGCCTCCTTCTGCGGGCCGAACAGGGTGAGCTGTACGGTCAGCGTGGTGCTGGGTTTTGTCCTGGCGTAGAAGCACACACTGCCCGCCAGCGTCTCGCACAGGGGCGCTACCCCGGCACTGGTGGCCGCTATCTGGCTGCCAGGTGCAAAGACTGCCAGCGGGACGTGTTGCGCGGTACACAGCGCCAGAGGTGCGATGCACTGGTAGGGGTAGCTGCCTGTGCTGTCTGTCCAGTCTGCCGGGGCGATGGTGATGGAGTTGGTGTGCAGATAGCCAGCGGTATAGCTGCCCAGCAGCGCATCTGCCCGCTGCTGCATAGCAGCTTGCGTGGCCTGCCATTGCTCCACAAGCTGCTGGGTGGGAATGCCGGTCACGCCGTCCCGCATCAGGCCGCAGACGGTCTCGTCTGCCCGTGTGTCGGTGATGTCCGCAGCGGTAATGACAGTACTGGCGGCGGGGCGGGCGACCAGTGCAAGGCACAGGTCGTACATCCGGTCTGTGCGGGTAAGCTCCGGCGCGGCGGGTGTACTGGCGGGCGTGCCGGATACCGCTACCAGAGTGGTTTTCCGAGCAAGGGCATCGTACCGCAGCAGAATGCGGTCGATGCGCGGAAGGGCGGTGTCTGCCTCCGGCAGGGTCAGTGTAGTGGGCTGCTGCATGATGATGCTGCGGCCGATCCAGCGGCTGGGGTGCACCCATGCGTGCCCGGCACTGATCTGTACGTCCAGACCGCCTGCCGGGGTCACGGTGAAGTCCTGATCAGCACTGTACACGCCGCTCAGGCGGGTGGCAAAGTAACCGGCGGCGTCCTGTGCATCGTAGGTGATGCCGTCCTCTGGGTATGTGGTGATGCTTGTCATAATACCTCCAGTCATAGCTTGTTCCATGCGGGTGTGCCCAGCCGGATGGTGCGGGTGGTGCCGCTCTCCTGACTTTGCGTGATGATATCTGCCACCCGTACCATGGCGGTGTAGCTGAGCTGCGGCAGGCTGACTTGCAGCACATCGCCCACGCACAGGCTGTCATCGTCCACGTCAAACTCGATGCTGCCGGTGCGCAGCTGCGCCAGCAGCTTGGTACCGCCCCGGTCAGCCAGCTTTTCCAGATAACTCTGGCTGGCGGTGGTCTCGTCCTTCTCGGTGTCCGGCTGGATATCCCGGGCATCAATGTACATCTCCCGCCGGGCAGCGCCGGTGGCGGCGGTGTCGCCCACCCAGACTGTGGCACGCGCAGCCCCCTCGCCAGCGCCCTGTACAAGAGCTACGTTGGCGTAGTTCGTATCTGCGAATGCCCAGCTGGTGTTGAGCAGGTTGCCCCACTGCGGGCTGTACCGGTGGTTCGGGTCAAATGCGGGACGGAAACACTCAAAGAGCAGCCGTTTGCTGCTGCCGGTGCCGTCCAGCACGATGCGGAAGCCCAGATCACAGGCCTGCCCGATGGTCTGGCAGTAGTCAAAGAGGCTGCCGCCGGAGGTCTGCTTGGTGAACAGGGTGTCGAAGCCTTGCTCCTCACCCAGCTCCAAGCGCGGCCACGGCTGCATGGCGGCCACAAGGCTGCGCATGGCCTGCTCGGCGTTCTGCTGCTTGATCCGGGTGACTGCACAGCGCTTAGCCAGTATCCAAGTGGCCGGGTAGCCGGACACCACCAGATTCTCGTCTGTGTTCTGGTTTGCGCGGCTGCAAATGCGCATAGGAATGCGGGGCTGTTCGTCACTGCGCACGATCCAGCGTCCCTCTTGCAGCAGCTGCAGGTTTTCCTCGGTGGGGCGCACCTCCAAGGTGAACCCGCCCTCGGAGTAATAAGGGCTGTCCCAGTAAAGGGAGACCCAGACATCCAGCTGTCCCACGCGGATAAGGGTGTCGGCCTCTAAAATATCCAGTGTCATAGCGGTTCGGGCAAAATGCCCGCCTCCATAGGGTAAAAGCTGATATAGGCTTGCAGTCCGTCCTCGCCGCTCTCAGCCTGTAAGCTCAGAACGTTATCCCCGGGCTGTAACTCGGTGAGGGTGCTGCTCTCGTCCAATGCGTAGAAAATGTTGCGCGTCTCTCCGTCCCGGGTCAGGGAACAGGCCAGCCGGTCGGATGGAGTGCGGTAGATCTCCAGCTCGTCCCCGGGCTCCATCGTAAGATCAAACCCGATGAATGCCTTTGTGCGCAGATTGACCACCTTCGGGTGGGTCACAGTGCTGCTGCACAGCAGTGTAGCAGTGAAAGGCACAGGCAGGCTGCCGTGATTGAGCAACGCAGCGGCAGCGCCCGAACGGCGGGTGCCGTACTGATGACTGTCGTAGCACACCGGAAAGGTGAACGCAGGTGCAAAGCCGCCGAGCCGCTCAGTCTGGGCGGTCAGGTCGTACCAGAAGGGCTTTGGGCAGTAAAGCATCAGGGAACAGCGTGGAAAGGGAGCGTACTGGGTGAACCGGGGCGCTTTCTGGAGGACAAAACGGGTAAAATACCGGTCGCCGAAGTAAAGCGTTCCCTTGGTAAAGTAGGGCAGCTTGCGGACAAAGAGCGTTGCGTCCTCCAGCCCGCCCCAGAAACAGACGGTCAGGGTGCGGGAAACGCCGGAGACGCGCTGCCCTTCTACGGTGGTGCCCTGCTGGTTGATGCCCTGCGCTGTTTGCAGCTCCACGTCCACGCCGTTCAGCGGGTCGAGAAAGTACGGGGCGCTGTAATCCCAGCCCAGATGCAGAACGGCACCGGCATCGGTGACGATCTTCAGATGATCCTTAAAAAGCACGGTGCCCTCCTTTCATCGCTGCTGTGATTTGGCAGTGTCTGCTTCCCAGCGGGCCTCCCGCATGAGGTCGGCAGCGGTCTGCGCCTTACTGTTGATGTTCTGGATGATGGTGGTATCCCCCTCGCGGTGGTAGTTGTTGGCGGCGGCTGCGATCTGTGCCGTGCCGTTAGCCGCCACAGTGCTTGCGGTGTAGCGGGTATCGGAAAGCACCAGACCGTTTGCCTGCCGCACCATATCTGCGAGGGCGGCATTGGTCTTTTCCAGCGCCTTGGTATTGGCGAGAATGGCCTCCTCCAGCTTGTCTGCGGATACATCCACATCGCCGGTGATACCTCCGGCAGACCCGGAGCTATCCCCGGAGCCGCCGTGGCTGCCGCCGCCATGGCTGCCGCCTGCAAGGGAGGCTACGATGGCGGCAATGGTAGCAACCAGCGCCACGCCTGCCGCGACCATGAGCGGGCCAGTGGGGATGCCGCAGGCGGTCAGGGTCGCGCCGATGGATTCCAGCATCGCGGTGAATGCGCCGCCGATGGAGGCGATCAGGCCGCCCATCGCGCCGAGGATGGTGGGGATCTGGCTCAGCAGGCCGGTGGACAGCCCGGAGCTGATGCTGGCGGCGAGGGTGCTCAGCGGTCCCTTCAGGGCTGCAAACACGCCCTTGATGGTGGAGCAGAGGTCTTTTGTACGGGACAACACCTCCGGGAACCCGCTGGTGATGCCCTTATAGATATTCGTGCCGATGCTCCATGCTGCCGAGGCCAGCTTACTCTCAGCGCCCTGCAGGGTGGTGTTCAGCTGGTTAATAAGGCCAAGGCCGAAGCTTTGCAGCTGCTGCTTCTGATCGGCGTTCAGCCCCCGGTACAGGGCAGCTGCTGCCCATTTGCCGACGCCTGCCCAGTCCTGTTGCTTGACTGCCTTGTACAGGCTGCCAACGGTGCCCAGCGCGCCGGTGTTGGCTTGCTCCTGCAGCTGTGTCCACAGGCCGTCCAGCGTGTCTGCAACGGTTTCCTTGGCGGTCTTGGCGACCGATCCGGCCATCTGCTGCGCAGCGTCCTCGGCAAGACCGGCGTTTTCGGTGATGCCGTTTGCCAGACCCTGACAGACGTTCAGGCCGATCTCTGCAAAAACCTTGGACGGCGAGTGGATGCCGAGGATGGCCTTAACGGCTTTCGGCAGCAGATCCACAAGACCCTTGACCTTGTTGAGCATCGCAGTCCAGCCGGACTTGATACCGTTCCACAGGCCGTCTACTATGTGCTTGCCGATGTCCAGCCAGCGGAAGGCTGTGAATACATCAAAGATTGCCTTGCAGATCTGCGGGATGTTGACCACAAGGGTCGGGATGGATTGCACCAGACCCTTGAGAAGCGCAGCCATCAGCTGTATGCCAGCGGCCAGAAGCTTCGGGGCGTTGTCGTTGATGATGCCTGCGATATCGGAGATGATGCCGGGCAGCTGCTCGATCAGCGTGGGCAGGCCGTCGGCCAGACCCTGCGCCAGATTCAGAATGAGCGAGATACCGACATCTACCAGCAGGCCGATATTTTCCCGCAGGCCGCTGGCAAAATCAGCCACCAGCGGCAGTGCCTGCGCCAGAAACATGGGCAGCCCGGTGCGCAGGCCCTCGCCCAACTGGGAGATCATCTGTGCACCGGTAGCCACCAGCTGCGGCAGTGCTTCGCCAAGCCCCTGCACCAGTGCGCCCAAGACCTCGGCAGCAGTAGCCAGCATTGCCGGTGTAGCTGCCACGATGCCCTCTGCCAGCTGTGTAAGGATCTGCACGCCGGTGTTCATCAGACCGGGCAGCTGTTCTGCCACGCCTGCTGCGAGGTCGGTCAGGATGCTGCCAGCCGCCTGAAGCATAGCCTCGGGCCCGCCCTCCGACAGGGCGGTGGACAGGGTGCGAATGCACTGGATACCGTAGTTGCCTGCCTCGGTCAGGGCAGGCTCCAGCCGCTCAAATACGGCAAGCTGCAAGCCCTCGAAGGCAGAGCCCATGGAAGTCATGACGCCCTGCAGGTTGTCCTGCTGGGTCTCAGCCATCTGTCCCATGGCTCCGTCTGCGGCGTCGATCTGGGAGGCCAGAGTCTCCCACTGCTCGCCCTGTGCCGCCAGCAAGCCGTTGACGGCTGCAAGGTCGGTTTTGTTGAACAGCGCATTGATGATGCTGTCCTTATCGCCCTGCGTCATGCCGTCCATGACGCTGTTCAGGTCGGTGAGGATGTCGTCCAGCTGGCGCATATTGCCTTGGGCGTCGTAGACCTCCAGCCCCAGCTGCTCCATGACCTCCCGGGCGTCCTTGGTGGGAGACTGCAGCGACAGAATGATATTGCGCAGGTGGGTGCCGCCCTCGGCACCCTTGATGCCCACGTTGGCCAGCAGGCCGAGGGCGGTTGTCAGCTCGGTGGTGCCGCCCTTCAGGTTTGCGGCAGTGCCGCCCACGGTCAGGATGGCCTCGCCCAGCTGAGAAACGTTGGCGTTGGCTTTGCTGGCAGCCATGGCCAGCTTGTTGCCGAACTCGTCCACGTTCTGCTTGTTGGCCTCGATATTCAGCGAGGCCATGGCGTCGGTGACCAGATCGGACGCATAGGCCAGATCCATGCCGCCTGCTGCGGCAAGGTTCAGTACGCTGGGCAGCACCTCAGCGGCCTTGTTTGCATCGTAGCCTGCCAGTGCCAGATAATTCAGCGCGTCCGCCGCCTGTGTAGCGGTGAACTTTGTGGTGCTGCCCATCTCCTTGGCAGTGTCGGTCAGGCTCTGGATCTGATCCACGGTGGTGCCCATGGTGGCCGCCACCTGAGACATGGACGCATCGAAGTTCATGCCCACGCTGACCGAGGACTGCGCCAGCCCTGCCAGCTTGCTCCCGGCGGTCTTGACCAGATCGGAGATCAGGTTTCCGGCGGCCACCGTCATGGAGCTTATGCCTTTTGTAAAGCCGCTCGTGTCCAGCCGGGTGTCGCCGGTAATGCTGTAATCTGCCAATGTGTCCACCTCTCCTTCGGAAGCGCGGGCACAAGGGGCACAGGCTTTATAACGTGATTTTTACCTCCCGGCGGCAGGCCGGGCTTTTGCATTTGACCCACAGACCCTCTGCGGTGGCTGTGGGCTCTGCCCATACAGGCAGTGGTTTACCGCAGAAGGGGCAGTGGACTGGGGCGCGGTCAGCGCCGCTGGAACCGTGCAAGGAAGGCGGCCTCGTGTTCGGCAACGGATACTGCACGCGCTGCACCTCCCTTCAGCTCCGGCGGCAGCGCGAAGATCTGCCTCTTGTCCTCGTAGAAGCGGCGCTGCTCCGGGGTCATATCGGTCAGGTCTGCAGTGCGCCAGTGCAGGATACGGCAGAAAAGGCAATCCTCCGGCAGGCTGCGCAGCAGCGCCCGGAAGCGCCACCAGTGCACCTGCTCACAGGTCAGGTCGATGCCGTAAGCCTGCTGAAAGGCTGCCACGATGTACGGTGCGTCGCAGTGGTAGTCGTAGGCGGGACCCGCGCCGACAGAAGCACTGCCGGAGCTTTTTTCCGGTGTAGCAGCATCGTTGCCCAGATAGAACTCCAGCAGATGCCGGTAGGCGTCTGCCATCCGGGTAGGGTCTGCCAGCAGATCCTCCGGGGCGGCGTAAAACCGCGCCACCGCCTCCCGGGCAAAGCGCAGCGGCTCTGCCTCCGGCTCCCGGCGGGCGTAGGCATTCGCCAGCCAGACCATGTGCCGGAAGTCCGGGTCTATGCGTCTGCCCGCCCATCGGGTGGGCAGCGCGTCCAGCAGCAGGTCAGTCATTCTCTAACTCCGCAAGCTCCCGCAGCAGCTGCTTGCGGCGCTCGGCCTTGTCAGGCTGTGCTGCCGGATGGCGCATGGGCGGCTTATGCTTGTGTTCGGCACGGCGCTGCGCACGGTTGACCGGTGCAGGCTGCACGTTCGTGACGGATGCTACAGCGGCCTTTTCGGCCTCGATCGCTTCGCGGAATGCAGCCGTCACCCGGATGCAGTCGTTGAAGTCGCTGCCGTCCAGACCCAGCCGTGCGGCTGCGCCCTCGCCCAGCAGCTCGTCCAGATACTCCATCACAAGGCGGCACTGCCCCCGCAGGGCATCGGCATAGCCGGTCTTTTCGCGCTTTGCTTCTGCCGCCGAGGCGGCGGTCATGTGCTGCTGCGCGGTATCCATGCGCTCGATATCCTTGGCATTCAGCGCAGAAAAATTAAATTCCTGTCCACAAATAAGCATTGGAGCCTCCTATAAAATGCGCCCCCGCCAAAAGGTGACAGGGGCGTTATCAGTTTGTGCGGCTGGCTCAGCCGTGGTTTTCGGCGGTGTAGTCGAAATCGTCCGGCACGCCGACAGCCTTGACGTCCAGCGCAAAGGTTGCGGCGGCACCGGCAGCGCCGCCTGCGTCAGAGGTGACGATCAGGGAAGCGTTGCCGCATTCACCCTTGCCGGTGCGGACGCTGAAGTACAGATACGGCACGATGACGTTCTGGCCGGAGCCGTACTTGATCTCGTGGCTCAGGACAAAATCCTGAAATGCGTCACCCACACAGCGGTTGCCGTTGACCGACAGGGTGCGCTGCACGCTGCCCTTGGTGGTCACCGGACCGGTGCGGATGAAGGTATCGTCCGTGGTAGTGGCGTTCAGGGCACCGGAGTGCTCCTTGACGTGATCGGCGCAGACGATCCACTTGGCCTTTTCGGTCTGGGTCGTCTTGTCGGTCTGGATGGCAAGGATGAAGTCATCGGCTTCCTCGATGCCCTTGTAGTCGGCGCTGGGGGTGATGCCCTTCTGGGCTGCCAGCTGCGCGAGGGTCTCAGCAATGGTCATAGTTATCTTCCTTCCTGATAGTACTGGAGTTGAAGTTGAATTTGAAACCGGCAGCTGTCGGTGTCTTGGCTCATAATGTAACCCGGGGAAAGGCAGATGACCTTTTCCGCGCGCTTTCCGGGTGCCAGCTCTGGCAGCTCCCGGGCTGCGGACTTGCGCTCTACCCAAGCTGCAAACTCGTCCCAGAAGGAACAGTTTGCTGCTTGCTGCACGACCTCCGATGTGTAAGACATCCGGGAAGCAAGCACATAGTTGCGGGCTCTGCGACTGCCCAGAAAGAACTGCTCCAGTTTGGGTGCAGTTGGCGTGGCTTCCAGCGAGAACTGCACAGGATCCGCACCCAGATACTCAATGGAGAACGCCACATCTCCGTCCCCCAGTGTGTTGGTCAGGGGGCAGGTAGCCAACCAGTTGAGCATAGCCTGAATATCGGCAGTATCCTTCACTTGGTTACCTCCTTGGCGCGGGTCTTGACAAAGGCGATGAATTCCTCCCGGTGGTCATTGACGCAGCGCTCGCCCCAGTAGGGGCCACGTCCGTCCTCCCGGACGCCCTGCCCGCAGGGAAGCCGGTAGTACTGGGCTGCTGCGTAGGGCGTGGTGTGCCGGATCTCGCCGCTGCCCAGCACGGTGCTGGTCTTGGCGCTGCCTGCCAGTGCACCGGTGCGCTTGGGCACATAAGGGGTCACCAGTCGGAGAAACTCGCCGTCTGCCTCTTTTTGCAGGCGTTTAAAGCCTGCCTCGGTACGAGACTGGAAGTCCGGCGACCACTGGATGCCCAGCTTGATAGGCTCAGCCATCAGGTCACCTCCACATACCAATGCGGGCAGCGCCCGGTGCGGTTGTCCTGCACACTGGTCACGATGCCAGTGCGTCCGCCGGGCAGCTGCACCTTATCCTCTGGCGCTAGCGTCCAACAGGAGACGCGCTGCGCGTCCTCTGCGGCTTTGAATGCCGCCGGGGTGAGGAATGTGCTTGCTGCATCTACGGGCGCTCCTGCGCCGCTCTGCGGGGCTACGGTGGTGTGCCCTGCAAAGATGCAGATCTGGGTGGTGTTACTCGGGTCAAAGCCTTTGCCGGAGCCGGTGCGTACACCGGATACCTCGCGGCAGCTTACACCGGACAGCGTGACCGTGTAGCTGTTGCTGCCGGTGCCTTGCCGGATGCAGTGCGTAAGGATGACACTTGCGTTTGCGAGAAGCGGTTTTCTCATAGCGTCCTCCCTCAGCGTCTGCGGGGCGGTCGGTAGCTTGCGCCCCGGTACAGCATCCAGCGGGTGGCGGGCGCGGAGAGGGTCTGCTCTACGATCCGCAGCTGCTGTGTGCCCAGATACGCCTGCTTGTCCATCCCGGTCGCATAGCTTTCGGTGTAACCGTGGTTGCTCACGCTTGTTACACCGTCCCAGCCCATGTCAAGACTGCCCGCCAGATGCACTAGCCTTGCCTGACACTCCCGGAGCGCGTCGGTCTGCTCCTCGGTGTCGGCCAGAACGGCGGTCCAGCGGGTCGCACCGAGAATGAATAGCGCGGCGTCACAGGCCAGCGGGGGAAAGCTGGCCTCGGACAGCGCATCCTCGGGGTATCGGCTGGCATATTCTTCGTAGGTCAACCAGCTATCCATAGGGCGCTCCTTACACGGTGAAGTTGGCCTTGGGGATCACGAGCTTACCCATGCGGACGTTCTTGTGGTTGAACTTCAGCTTCCAGTTGCTGGAGGTGGTAAACTCGGCGTCAGTCGGGGTCTCCTTGGCGGTCTGATCACCATCGAAAGACAGACCGTTCGGGTGCAGCACGATGGCACGATTGTTATACAGGATATCGGTGCCGCCCGCCTTGGATGCGTTGTACTCGGTATAGTCCGGGGTGATGACCTTGGGGGATGCAGTCAGGATGGAGCCCTGACCAAACAGCAGAGACTCGTAGTTATCCGCGGTAGAAGTGCCGCGGTCATTCACGATGACCACCAGACCGTTGATAGTGGGCAGGTTGACCTCCTTCTCCAGCACGTTGGTGATGACGTACTTGTTGAAGTTTACCAGACCCATCTTCTGGTACTCCGCGTAGATCTTGGAGTGCATCACCAGCAGGCCGAACTTGCCGGCCATATCGCCCAGAGCGTTCTGCTGAATGTCGATCAGCTGGTTGGCGGTCACGCCGCCGGCGCTCTTTTCGATGGTCATGGTGTGGCTTTCCAGACCGGTGGCGCCCAGTGCGGCGTTTGCCATCGTGGTCATAAGGTTCTGCCAGTACATACGCCAGTAGCGGCCAGTGTTACGCGCTACGGCTGCCATAGGATCGGCAGCGGTCAGCTCGCGGGTCAAGTCGGTTGCCTTCCACGCCTTCATGCGGTCCAGACGGATCCACGTCTGCTTACCGCCGGAGATCTCGGTGGGCACGTTGTCGTTCACGCCGTCACGCACCAGCGGAGCATCCTCAGCAGGATCCAGCGGGTTGTAAAAACGCAGGGTGCCCATCACGCCGCCCTGTGCGCTCATTGCGTCAGTCAGGGACTGATCGTTGGCAAGGATGCCGGAGGCATAGATGGAATCGGAGAAAGTGGCTTCCTGATCCACAAAGCCCTGATAAACTTCGGGATCGAACGGAAAGCCGCCAAAAGTGCCAGTTGCAGGCATAAGTATCTACCTCTCTTTAGTGTCGTGCAGCCCGGATCTGAGCCGAAAGCTGCTGGAAAAGTGCAGGGTTGCGGGTGCGCAGCGCCATGCGCTCGGCGCCGGTCATTGCCAGAAACTCGTTCAGGTTCGGCTGCGCATTGCCGCCCTGAGCACGGGGCTTCGGGATGATGATCGGGGGAGTGCCCGGCTGGTCCTGATCCTGCTCGTGGTTGTCACCGTCCTGCCCAGCGGGGTCCTCTTGCTGGAACAGATACGGCTTGCGGGCCTTGAGATCCGCGAAAGCTGCCTTGACATCCTCACTCTGGTTCTTACTGTCGCGCAGTGTAGCTCTGTTCGGCAGCAGTGCGATCACGTCCTCTTCATCCAGCGCGCCGGCCTCCCGGGCGGCGGTACGGAGCACACCGCTGAAGGTATATTCCGCTGCCTGCGTGGTCAGCTGGTTGGTCAGATCCGTGATCTGGTTGCGCAGATCGTTCACGTCTACGCCCTCAAAGGCTGCAAGACCCTGCTGCGCAGTAGTCAGCTGCGCCTGCAAGCCCTGTACAGTGGCCTGATGGGCGGTTTCGTCCTGACCGTGCAGGCGCATGATCTGGTTGATCTGCTCCTCGGTCAGACCTTCGATGGCTCTCAAATCCTCGCGTTTCATGGTTTTCCTCCTTGGAGAGCTACGGCACTTGGTATCGTGCTGCCTTACACGGGCTCTCTGCCCCTCTTTGTACACCGGGGGCTCGGTGTGATCTGGGTAAAGGATAGCAGCATCCCGGTCAGAAAAACGAACACGATTAGAAAAACGTCAACCTGTCAACCATGTCAACGCCGGTTCCCTGTAATCTCTCGCGGGCGCGCATCAAGCGTGTTCGCGCGGGCGTATTCTTCTTTTCTTCTCTTTCAGGTCTGGATATAGAATCTTTGTTGACACAGTTGACAACTGCCAAAAGCCGCACCGGTACACGCTTTTTCGTGTCAACAAAAAAAAAGCGCCCCAGAGCATCTGGAGCGCGGCAAAGAAACATATTATTCCGGGGTGTATTCAAGCAGATCACCGGGCTGACAGTCCAGCAGCTTGCAGATCATCTCAATGTTTGACCACGAAAGCTGCCCGCCGGTTCTTAATTTTTGCAGTGTAGATTGGCTGAACAGCCCCTCTCTGCGTATCCTTGTGGTGTTGTACCCGGCAGCCTTCAGGGCTTCCAGTACGTCCATTTTGTAGTTCAGCGGCATAATATCCCTCCTCCAGTATATCATAACAGAACCGTTGCACGAAAACAAGTGCAAAAACTCCAAAATCGTGCACTGATATTCGTGCAAGATGCCAATATAAATGCACTAATATTCGTGCTACAATAAAGCCGTAGAACAAAGCACCCACAAAACAGACGGAGGAAATACCATGGAAATCAAAAACGTGCACTGCGAGAAGCAAGCACTGGAACTCTTCAGGATGATGCCGGACAACAAGAAGTCAGCTCTCCATAATGCGTTGAGCAGAAACCTTGAGTTTACCACTTCTTGGGGGCTGGAACTTGGCGAACTCCGTGCTTATGAGAACGGTGTGTACATCACTCTCCAAGGTACCCGCTGCAGCTTTTCCGTGTATGCAGAGTTGGTAAACGGAAATCCTGTTTTCAAGCGCAAGCCCCCTGAGAGCAAACTCAACCTGAAATTCAGAAGCGGCCTGCTGTTCGATGCTGGAGATTTCAATGAATTCTAAACAATATTGGAGGATTGAACCATGAAAACCCTGAACATCACTTACGATACCACCGAGATCGAGGAGAACGGCCAGCAGATCACCGGCGAGACTTGTTACAATCTGAAGCTGCGCGATGAGCTTGCAGACCAGCTGCTCCGCACCGGAAAGTGCGATCCCATCAGCATGATGCACATTGAGCTGGTGCTGCAGGGCGTGGAACTGTTGCAAGGCCGGAAGATCGTACTGGACAGCATCAAGCACTTTGAACTGGTAAAGGAGGGCTGAGCCATGAAAACCAGCACTTTCAACCGCATTTTTGAGAATGCCCGCACTGTGAACATCCAGAGCAACGAGTGGTTTAACTATGCCGGGTTCTTCTGGATGCAGTGCACTGAGAAGCAGCTGGCCCAAATGCGGATGCTGCTTAAAGCGCAGAACTGCAAGACGACCATGAAGAACGGCGAAGAATGGTACATTCTGAACAGCGGGACACTGATCAAAGTACACTAAGGAGGTTCTACCATGAAAAAGACCGATATCGAGTGCTTCCCGATTTATCGCATGACGGCTAGCCAGCTGGAAGAAAAGCGCCATACTGATGGTTATATCCACATGAATATCAATGCCCTTGAAACACGTTGGCCATGTCAAAAAGACTTTGTTTCGGCGGTCAACGATCACACGGCAGAATATCTAGCCCCCGGTGGAACAGAATGGAAGCCGATACAACCCGAACATCCTGAACAGCGGGATGCTGATTAAAATACACTACGGAGGTTTTACCATGAGCGAAAACACAAAGAAGATCCGCTGCGCAGCGGTCATCACCAACGATCTTGGGCAGTTGCTGGTGCTCCAGCAGGGCGATATCTACCGGCTGCCTTCCCGTGAGATCGAGTACACCCAGAGCACGAACGAGTGCATAGAAGCAGCGCTGCGGGAGGTGCAGGAGAACTGCCGGATCAGCGGGGTACAGGTGGACGTGGCCACCGGGCTGCTTGAGCTGAACCCTGAAAAGAGCCTGCTGCTGGTGTTCGGCTGGATCGCCGAAACGCCGGAGCTGCCCCCGAGCAGCACGCCGGACAGCGAGCCGTGTCCCGTCTGGCTGGCAAAGAAGAAAGAGCAGCAGCTGGCAGCAAACCTGTGGAACGTCTACAGCCACCCCACAGATCTGGCACTGTCCATAGCGTTGATGCAGCGCAGTCAGCTGGATATGACGAACGCACAATAAAACAGAACCCCGGAGGTGCTGCCCTCCGGGGTTTTCTTATTTTTTCGCCTGTGCTGCCGCGCTGGCTGCTGCGCTGCGCCCGAAGCCGGGCACGCTCTCGCGCAGCTGATACTGGTGCAGCCCTGTCTGCTGCAGAAAGTCCTTCATCTTTGCACGAGAGGCTGCCAGCTTGTCCGCTGCGGCCTTTTCTGCATCCTTCTGGCCGCTTTCCTTGGCAACAAGAAATGCCCGCTTGTCAGCCCGGATCTGGCGCTCCTGTGCACGTTGCATCTGGGTGGCCTTATACCGCCCGATCTCCTTCCCGTTGTAGGAGACGGTGGCGCTGTTGATCCGCTCCAGACGCTCCGGGGAGTAGCTGCGCGTGCTGGCGCCTTCCCAGTACATACTCCAGTTGTGGGCGCAGTTTGCGCCCATAAAGCCCCGCACATCCCCGTAGCCGATATCTGACAGGGACAGGTACCCGTGCTGCCCGCTGCGGCTGACCAGCTGCCCCTGCCACCAGCTGTGGTTGGTCAGGTTTGGCCCGCCGTTACCGGTACGGGCACCCACATGGGCATCCAATTCCATCAGATCGCACTCCAGTGTGTCCGCATTGTACCGGGTGATCTCCCCGGCGGTCTGGTTTACCCCGGTGCGTGTAGCCCGTAAGACCACAACATCCAGCGTGTCCACATGGCCGCTCGGGTAGGTGATCGCGCCCAGACCTTTGGCTGCCAGTTCATTCAGCGCCCGCCGGGTGGCAGCGTCAGAGCTGAAGGCTCCGCTGATCGCATCCGCGTGCGCCATGTCCAGATAATAGGCAAGCTGCCGCTGGGAGGTCTCTGTCATGTTCAGGTTACCCATAAGCGCGCGGGTCTGGGTCAGGTTGTACAGGGTGTTCATGGTGCGCCGGTAGCCGCTCTGGACGATCTGCCGCGCCTCCTCGTTCTCTCCCAGTGTAGGGAGTACCCGGCCAGCCTTGGCGGCGTCATTCACGTCAATCCCGTAGGCCTGCTTCATGGCCTGTGCGAAAATAGCGGCTTCCTTCGGGCCGATCTGCTGCACGATCAGGTTCATTTGCTGGATCAGATAGGCCTTGCTGGCGCCCAGCGCCTGCGCCCGGTAGCTCTGCCACTCGGCTGTGGCGGTGACGCCGCCCGCCTTCACGATCCTGCGCACCATGTCCCGCAGGATCCGCTCGTTCAGTTCGTCCCACGGGGCGGCCAGCAGCCCGGCGTATGCGTTGACCTGCTCCGGCGTCAGCATGGGGTCACCCGATGCTTGTCGCCTTCCAGCGTCACCTCAAAGCCCAGCAGACGGATCATGCGCTGCGCCTCATAGTATTTCTCCCACAGCGCCGGGCTGCGCAGGATCCGGGCGTTGGCCATCAGCCAGTCCATGCGCTCTGCTGCCCGGCGCAGCTGTGCAGCTTTTGCGCTCTTAACCATCGCCATTGTCGATCACCCCCTGCAAAATATCTGTTGCGGCGCTCTCGGTCTGGATCTCCCGGATCGCCTGCGCCGCGGTCTCCTCGTCCTCGCCAAAGAAGTGCTGCCGGTATTCGGCCTTGCCGCGCAGCCCCATGGACACATCCTGCCGCCACTGATCCATCTCCGTGATGCGGTCAAGAATAATGCTGTCATCCCAGTGGAATGCAATGTTCAGCTTCCCGCGTCCGGGTGCACCCTTAATGTGATCACCCCAGTAGTCAAGGGCATCAATCAGGCCGCGCAGCGCGTCCTCCAGTGCTGCCTGCAGGTCGGAAACGGTTGCATACAGCTTCTGGCGGCTGCTCACGATCTCGGTGGCAGTCTTTTCCACGTCTGCCACCTGCGAGATCACGCCAAAGCTCAGCCCGGCGTGGCTCTCCACGTTGCGCAGATACTGGTTCAGACCGGTCAGGTAGCTGGTATCGCGCAGCGCGGGGGTAAACACCTGATAGAAGGGCGCGTTCTGGGTGATACCGGTGTTCACATTCATGCCGTGAAAAAGGCGCTCCCGGTGATGCGGCGCCGTCCCGGGGATCCCCTCCGGGGGCACACCGTACAGCTTCAGCGCCTGCGCGCGTGAAAGATCTTCGCCAGCGCCGCCGGGCTTCAGGTAGGTGTCCGGCACATCAATCGCCATTTCGGCGGCTTCGTATTCCCAGTCAAGCCGGGTGTACTGCTCCTCGGCGTCAATGATCTGGACGCGGGCGGGCTCAAACATGGCCGCGCCTAACTCGCTGCCGGGATCTACGCTGTTCACGATGGGGGTGACGAAGTAGCCCACCGGCAGCTTCTCCAGCCCGGACAGGTACGCCACCGGCTGGATCTCGTCCCACTCCGGGCGTATGCTCAACTCGTCCGGGCTGCCCAGACTGTCCTGCGTAGAGCTGCGGAAGGCCATGTTCACCACTTTGACGCAAGGAAACTGCGCCGGGGCGTCAAGGTCGTTATCCTCCAGCTGCGCCAGCTCTTCGTCCCGCAGATCCCGGCGGCTTTCCAGCACATGGAGCCATTCCAGACGGTGGTAGTAGTTCTCATTGTCCTGTATGGTGTCGATAAAAACACCTTCGGTCAGACTGCCCTCGATGTCGTGGGAGACGGGGAAATAGCAGGCGGCGTTGCTGAAGGAAATACCCAGCTTGCTGCCGCTCTGGTAGGGCTTCCACACACCGCTGCCCAGCGCAAGGGCAACGGCCAGAATACGCCTTTTGCGCGGGGAAATGACCCGCTGCAGCTGGGTGTTGATCCAGTCAGCCCGCGGGCTGCCCTCCACTTTGACCTCCAATTCCAGCGTGGTCAGGCGCGCCAGTTCGGAGCAGATCAGGGACGGCAGTCCCAGCGTCAGGGTCTCCGGGTTATGGTTCATCGGCAGGCCGGCAATCGCCGCGTCATACCAGCCTTCGATTGCCTGCTGCATCCGATCCGTGACCAACGTCTTGCACCCGATCACGTTCTCAATGTCTGCGTGGTTTATCATGCGTTCTGCACACCTCTCTTTTGCCACACATCTTCCAGCGCATACCGGGCCATATCAATGCTGTGGTTTGCAGCATCCACATAGCCGGGCATCACCTCGCCGGTCTTTTTGTCTATGGCATACTCATACTCGGAAAACTCCCGCGCCGTCCACGGGCAGCGCACCGGGTCGATCACGATCTCTGCACGGCTTTGTAGCCACTTCATGCCGTCTGTCACGCTGGTGCCGCCGTTGGCTGCGTACTTGTGGCAGCCCCGCAGCCCGCGGTACCCCAGATCGCGCAGTGTAGCAATTGACCGGTTGGCCGCGCTGTCACCCACGATGTCATCCAGCAGGTGGGGCTGCAGCACCTGCGCCAGCGCGGCGTCCGTCTCCCGCTGCGCCCGGTGCTCCTCGAAAATATACACGGTCTGCCGGGCGTGGTCATAAGACAGCCCGCCGAAATGGTTCGGATCCGGGTACCAGCCAAAGTCCAGCCCGTAGTACCGGCGGTCAAATCCTGCGATCTCCTCTCGGGTGATAGGCCGCAGCGTGATATTGGTAAACACCTGCTGCCCGCAGCCCACCACCTCGCCCATGTACTCGTGAGCGTATGCGATGGGATCCCGCTGCTTCAGGGTCTCCGCGTCATCGAAAAAGCGGGGGCCCAGCCAGTCCGGCGGGGTGGTCAGGTAGGTGGTATGGTGCCGGAATTGCTTGGGCTTGGGCTCCCGTTTGTACCGGTTGACCCAATGCCGCGCCATGGCCGGGCTATTGAAGGTTTTGAAGGAAAAGCTGAAGGGACCGCCGCGGAAAACAGACTGCTCCACGTTTCGGATCTCCTCCGGGCCGTCAAATTGATCAAATTCTTCAAAGTGCATCACACCGAAATAACCAAACGGCACCGCAATGGATTTCAGCTTGCCGGGGTCATCCAGACCGTAAAATTGGATCGTCTGTCCGGTGGGAATATAGGTCAGGGTGTATGGCTTCTTGGTTTGCTTCCACAAGTGCCGGATCCCCATGCGATCAATGACACGGTTATACTCCGGCCAGACGCTGGTGGCAATGGTGTTGCCGACTTTACGCAGCACTACCGCGTGAATGTTCGGGGTGCGCATGACCAGCAACACTACTTCCGTAGCGGCAAAGGTAGACTTCAGGCTGCCACGCCCGCCATCGCCCAAATACTCGTTATACTCGCCGGACCAGATCGCTGTATGGGCGGCGTAGTACTCCGGGATGATCAGATCACGTAGTTTCAGCTGCTTCGGCGCCAGCAGGTTCTGCTGCGGGCGGGGCCGTCTTTGGGATGTCATCCACGAACACCACCTTCCCGTCATACCCGCGCAGCTCTGGGTGCTCGCTCCATTGCTCGGGTGCTCGATTTTTCAGATAAAAGCACATCGCGCCCAGATCACCGGACAGTGCTTTCTTGTACAGCGCGTTCTCCACGGCTGCAATGGCAACTTCCTTGCCGGTTGCAACTGCCTGCGCAATTGCTTTGTTTTCGGTACACCAGCGCCGAAACGTGCGCACAGGCACGTCAATGGCCGCGCAGATCTCGGCCTGCGTCAGTCCCTGCATGGCAAGCCGCTGCAAGCGCAGCAGCCCGGCGGGGGTGTCCCATTTGCTTATTTTAGACTTGCGGGCCAACAGATCACCTCCGAAATAAAAACGGCACGCACTGGCCTGCTGTGGGCCATGCGGGAGGAGGTGGCCCGCGTGCGTGCCGTTTTGGCTAAGATGTACCGGGAGCGGAAAGGAGTAGGAAAAACGCCCCCGGCGGGATAGCAAAAAGAAAAGCTATCTCCGGTGAGCATACCAGAGATAGCTTTCAGAAAACGAACGGTTTTACTTTTTCTTCTTCGGAGCTGCCTTTTTGGCGGCGGTGCGGGTGCCGGCCTGCCCGGTGGCAAAGTTCAGCTTCTTGGGCTTGTCGGATCCGGTGCCCATAGCGGCGTACATGAACATGGGCTTCACCTCGCCGTTGTTCTTCATAACCACCATGCCGTCCCCGATGCCACCCGCTTTGGGAGCAAAGAACCAAGCGTCCCCGTAGTCAAGGCACACAGCGGTTTTGGGATCACGGGCAAGGGCTTTCTTTTTGGCGTCTGCATAGTTTACTGCCATTGTAAAATCCTCCTAGATCAGTGCTTGCTGGGCTGTACAAAGATGCCCACTTTGTTGGGATCGGGCTGCATATTATCAATGCGCATCAGGTGCGTCTGGGACATGGTGATGTGTTTTGACATGGCACTCAGATAACCGGTGGACGGTTTCTGCCAGTTGTACGCCTGCGGCTCCACAAAAAGGGTCTGACCGTTCCGGCGCTCGGCAATAAAAACGTGTCCGCACCTGCCGCCCTTATAGGTGATCTGCACTACTGCGCGGGCACCCTCGCCCCAAGATGCCATCTGCTTCTCTACGGCTTTCTGCGTGGGGGTGCTTACCAGTGACGCAGACGAACCGCCCTGCATGAAGGTGGTCCACCCGCGGTTGTATGCGGGGTCGGTCATGCTCCGCGTTCTGGGCTTTGCCTCCACGTCATAACCGCGGCGGCGCATCTCATACGCCCAGATGCAGCGCTGGCAGTTTGTCTGGTACTCTTCACCCTTTGCATAGTTCGGGTTTGCGTCCCGGGCAGCGGGGTCAACTTCCATCGGCTGCCCGCGCACACCGGCGTAGCGGCTCAAAGGGTCGTTGGGATCCGGCAGGATGCTGGGCTGCTTAGGGACAAGCGGATTGATGACGGCAGGCAGAAAACGCTGCCCGCCGCCCTTCTTGGAGGAGGAACTGCTGGACTTTGGCATGATGATCTCACTTTCACTATATCATTTTCGGATGCGCTTTTCAATGCTTGCACTGAAGGGCGGGATATGGATCAGCGGCCCGGCGTACACCTCCCGGAGCCATTCCGGCGCTGCGCCGTACCACAGCAGCTGGCTGGGGTGCAGGGTGTCCAGAACGTACTCCACCTCTTCCCGCAGCTGACTGACCCGGTGCTTCTTGTTCATGTCGCTGACGCTTGACATACAGATCGGCGCGTTGGCGGGGATCCCGTCCAGCGCCCATGCTGCCAGATCCTCCCGGTAAATCACATAGGGCACAACGCGGATCCCGCATTCCTGCCAGTACGCTGCGCACCACATTTTGCGGTAGTGGTTGTAGAGGTTCAGCGCGCCCGGACAGTCGCCGTACTGTGAGAAGTCCGGGGCGATCACATAGTCAAACCGGGACAGCAGATCCAGATACCTGTCCGGGGATGCCCAGACCCGTTCAAACTGGTAATCGTCCAGAAAGAAGTGCAGCCCTTTCCCGGCGGGTGCTGTCTCGGTGAGTGCGTAATTGAACCCCTCCCACACGATGCCGTCCGGTACGGGTTCCACAGGTGCCATTGCCGGGACGCCGTAGGGGCTGGTGCTGTCAAACACAGAGATCTGGGTGTTCTGCCAGCTGCGCTCTGCCTTGTATGGCCGATCACGCTCCAGCGGATCCTCCTCGGCCTCGGGCTCCGGTTCTTCGGGCTGCAGCGGGGTCAATAGGTCCACCGGCAAACCAAACTTTGCGGGGTCAAAGGTCAGCTGTGCCAGCTCTGCAGACAGCACCGGCAGATCCCACTCGGCCACCTCGCTGGTGCTGTTGTCTGCGATGCGCAGTTCTTTGGCCTGCTCCGGGGTCAGCTCTGCAGCCACGATCACAGGCACGGTGGACAGCCGCAGCCGCTTTGCAGCCTTGTACCGGGTGTGCCCGGCGATAATCACGCCGTCCCGGTCCACGATGATCGGGCTCTGAAAACCATACTCCCGGATGCTGTTGGCTACCGCGGTCACCGCCTTGTCGTTTTTCCGCGGATTCTTCTGGTACGGCTTAATGTCGGCCAGCTTACGATATTCAAGCGCGTGATCTGCACAGCGCATAGAAAAACACCTCCCGCGGTAATCTATTTTCAAGACTACCGCAAGAGGTGCTTCCGAAACGAACAGGTTATAACTGCGCGATCACCCGGGTTGCCATCATGCGCACGCTGTCCGGGGTGTTGCTGCCGCCGATCATGCAGGCCACCTTTGCCCAGCTGACCTTACCAGCGCCCAGAAACGCGATCTCCAGCACGCGCAGGGTAAGCGGATCCTGTACCCGCGAAATGTACGCCCGGCGCTCTGCTCTGGAAAGCCGCCGGAAAACCCGAATACTCATAGATTAGCCCCTTTCTTTGATATACGACTTCAACGCCTGCATTAAGGCGTTCTGGTTGCGGTCCTTACTGTTCAGTGCTTTTACTACCAGCTCATCCGCGCCGTGCTTCACGATCAGCCGGTGCACGATCACGCTCTGCTTCTGCCCCTGCCGGTAAAGCCGGGCTTCGCCCTGTGCGTACAGTTCCAAACTCCATGGCATACTGTACCAGATCAGGTGGTGCCCGCCCTGCTGCAGGTTCAGCCCGTAGGCACAAGAGGCAGGCTGCGCCAGCAGCACATCAATCTCCCCGGCGTTCCATGCTGCTGCGTCCCTGTTATCTCGCAGCACAGCCACGCGCAGGCCGCTGTGGTTGTGCTTCAGCGTCTCCACAAGCTGCTCCTCGTCAAAGCGGAAATGGTAAAATACAAGGGCTTTCTGCCCGTCCAGCTGGTCAATCAGTTCATCAAAGGCGTCCAGCTTGCAGCGGTGGATCTGGTGCATCTGGCCATCATCATCGTACAAGCTGCCATTGCACAGCTGCAGCAGCTTGTTGGTCAGGGACGCCGCCTGCTGGGCTGTAATGGCTTCGCCGTCTACCTGCAGCAGGCACTTCTTCTCCATGGTTTTGTATGCCGCTGCAGCCTTTGCGCCCAGCACAACCGGCACGTCCTCCACGATCTTTTCCGGCAGCTCCAGCAGGTCGGCTGCTTTGAAACTCAGCACCAGATCAGAGATCTTGCGCCGGATCGCATCGCCCGCCCCGTCCTTGGCTTCCCAGCTGTATTTTATGTGCCAGAAATAGGCCTGCCGGTAGTGCGTAACGTACTTGCCCAGCCGCTCCCCCTGATCCAGCAGATAGATCTGTGCCCAGAGATCCAACAGGTTGTTGGGCGCCGGGGTGCCGGTCAGCTCCACCACCTTGGCGATCTTCGGCCGCACGGCCTTCAGCGCCTTAAACCGCTGCGCGGCGTGGTTCTTGAAACTGGACGCTTCATCCAGCACCACCATGTCAAAAGGCCAGTGTCTGCCGTAGTACCCCACCAGCCAGTAGCAGTTTTCGCGGTTGATGATATACACATCTGCCGGGGTGTTCAGGGCTGCAATGCGCTGCGCCTCGGTGCCCAGCACAGTGGAGATCCGCAGGTGCTGGAGGTGATCCCACTTCTGCACCTCGTCCTGCCATGTAGCTTCTGCCACCTTCTTCGGCGCCACAACCAGCACGCGCCGGATCTCGGCGGCATCGTAGATCAGGGTATCAATGGCGGTCAGGGTAACTACGGTTTTGCCCAGACCCATCTCCATCCACAGCCCAACACTGGGCTTGTCAAGGATCGCGTCAATAGCCGCTTGCTGATACGGGTGTGGCGTGAAATGCTGCATAAGGTTTGGCCTCCTCTTTTTTTATGGCGTGGGTCAGTCGTGGCTCTCTTGATCGGCAAACGGATCGTCCCACCAGTCATCATCCCAGTCATCTGCATAAGACGTCACCCGGCCAAGGCTTTCCGTGCTCAGCTGAGACGCAAGCTGCGCTGCCTGCTCGACTGTGCTGATCTCGCAGCAGGGAAAGCCCAGCCCTGCCAGCTTTTCCCGCCACCACTCCTGCAGCCCGCCTGCTTTGACCTTCGCCCCGGGGCGCTTCAGTTCCACAAAAGCAATGACGCCGCCGGGAAAGAGAATGATCCGATCCGGCACGCCCGTGTGTCCGGGGCATACCCACTTCAGGCACAGCCCGCCTTCGTCCTCCACGGCCTTCCGCAGGGCTGCTTCTACTGTTTTCTCTCGCATTTTGTACTCCTTTACTCGATTCGGCTGTCAACCAAACCCGAAAATTTGAAGTTGACGGGAAAAATGCAGCAGCGGAGCCACTTTTCCGGCATCTGTCAACGTTGTCAACCAAAATGTCTTATATACCCTCGCGGGCACAAGCGTACAAGCGTGTGCGCCTTATGCGTGCGCTTGTTTTCTTCTTTTCTACTTCTTCTAGTAGATTTTATAGTTGACAATGTTGACAGAACCGGAAAAACGGCTTGATTGCTTGCTTTTCAGCGTCAACCAGTTTGTCAACCAAACGAAAACGCCCGGTTGACAACGTTGACAGATTGCTTGTTTTCTTCGGTTCTTGGGGAAATTCCACTTTTTACGTTGACACGGTTGACAGCTGCTTATTTCAGCAGCGCCTCGCTCTCACAAAGCGCCCGGCAGACAGTACACTTCGTCAGTGGCTTGTCTAGCCAGAGGTTGAAAAGATCACATTTCGGTGCATTCCGTTCAGGAGGCGCTTTGCGCCCGTGCGTGCGGTCCCGTACTTTGTAGAACCGGCACAGCGGATAGTAACCCTCTGAATCTTCGGGAAATGCACAGCCGTGTTCCGGCACTAAAACCGGCGAGTGGATTATGATGCCCGGTGTTAGGTCTACCATATTTACTGCTCCTCTCTGACCCATACCCGCTGCGTACCATAGGGGCCGCAGCGGCGGCTGTTCTTCAGGTTTACCCACCCGGGGATATTTGCCAGCATCGCGGAAATGCGTTTGGACTGCTGTCGGTCAAGCTCCCTGCCGGTGCGGTCGATGCACTCCCGCCAGATTTCGTTGACGCATACGCTGGTGCGCTGCACCGTGTTTTCCACGCTCTGACCGGAGGTCTCCCAGTAGCAGATCCGCTGGTCAATATCGCGCTTCATCCAGTCTGCGGGCACCGGGCGGTTCAAAAAGTCCTCGATCTGACCCTCCCACGGGTCGCGCTCCATGTGCGCCTGCTGCTCTGCCACGGCAGCCGCCAGCAGTTCATCCCGCAGGATCAGTTCCTCACCCTGCTGGTAGCGTGCAACAGCTTCAGCCCAGATCTGATCTACTTCTACGGGGGTCAGATCGTCATGCACCAGCTTCGTCCGGCGCTCAAAACTGCAATCTATGGGCCAGTAACGGCGGTTTCCGGTGGCGTCCCGCAGGAAGTCGGCGCTGTTGGAGGTACCGAAAAACACACAACGGCGGGGATACTGCACCGTTCTTCGGCCATAAGCCGCCCGGTATCTGTCCTCGGTCTGGCTCAGAAATTGCTTGGCGGCTTCGCTCTCAGAACGGGAAAAAGCGGTCATCTCGCCCAGCTCTACGATCCAGACGCCGCGCAGATTTTCGCGGGCTTCCTTGCCGTCAAAGCTGGTGATCGAATCATTGAACCAGTCCCGCCCCAGACGGGAGAGCAGCAGGCTTTTGCCGATGCCCTGCTTGCCGCTCAGAATGCAGATCTGGTCAAACTTGCACCCCGGACGGAAGCAACGCGTCACGGCAGCCACCAGCATTTTACGGGTGACGGCGCGGGTGTAGCTGTTGTTCTCGGCGCCCAGATAGTCGATGAACAGAGTATCCAGCCGCTCCTTGCCGTCCCACTTCAGCCCGGACAGATAGCTGCGCACCGGATCCTTGGCGTGGCGGCTGCCAGTCAGGGCTACCGCGTCCGCTGCCTTGGCGGTACCGCTGAAGTGATAGACCGTTTCCAGATACCAGCGCACGCCGGCGTCATCCTCGTCAGCCCAGTCCCGTTCACCGTCACGCCCCGGCCACGGGAAGGGACCGGCGCACCGCAGACGATCCGCAAAGGTGTCCTGCCAGATCTTGCCCTTCAGCACCGGGTCGTTTTCAAGAATCACCCACGCGTTCTGTGTGGTGCAGGCCAGCGCGCCCTTCTGGGTGCGGATCAGCTGCTTCTGCCAGTCCTCGGCATCGTCTGCGGCCTTCTCCGGCTCCTGCTGGGGGTCATCCTCTACCGGGGAGAACCCGGACAGCGCGTTTTTAACCGTCTCGTCCCGCAGCCGCGCTGCAGTCGGGCCGTCACTCTCGGCCAGTGTGCGCATCTGCTGCCAGCTGGGCAGGGAAGCTGTGGGGGTGCCGGGGGTCACGTCTGTATCGAGACCCCCGAAGCGGTGGATCCGTACCAGATCCCACGCGTTCAGCAGCTTGCCTCCGGCGGGATCTGTGCTGTGATGGCTGTAAATGAAATGATCATCATCATACAGCACAGCGCCCGCGGTGGTGCTGCCCAGCGCATAGGTCAGGCGCCCGGGACCGGCGTCCACATAGACGCCCGGCAAAAACTTCTCGATCGCTGCCGGAATATCGTATTCCCGGCAGAAAGCGCCCACAGCGCCGCCCTTGGCTGTGGGGTCAGCCTGCTTGCCGCCGGGCAGCGTGACCGTCTCAGAGGGGCAGGCAGGCCACTGCCGCACGTCATGCCAGTCCAGATAGGCGTCCAGCAGATCCGACACGGCAATGCGCTCACCGTCCGGGGTGTACTCGCACACCCACTTGCTGTCTGCGCTGCGACTGGGCCAGTACATCAGGCGCTCGTTTTCAAAGGTGGTGCGGTCAAAGACCACCATTTCAGGATCCAGCATCTGCGCCAGCATCCGGGCGCAGGGCTGGTACTCCTCCGGCTGCATCACGCGATCCGTAGGGAAGATCGCCCGCAGCCGGGGGTGCTCCGGATCGTGTTTCCGGGTGGAGTAGACCGCCGCCGTGCCCATGGCCTTAATGGCAGCAACCCACTGCTCCGTGCTGCCGGGTGCACAGTTGTCCATGTCCAGCGTGATCAGGCTGCGCCCGGTACAGCAGCCGCGGCGGCGCAGGCCGTCCCGCAGGCTGCCGCCCACAAAGCCGCCCACGTCCTTGCGCCTGTCCTGCTCGGCCTTGGGCAGAGCCATGTACTCTGCGTGGGTCTCGGCGCCACAGTTGCGCTCCATTCGGGTTGAGAGGGTAGCGGTAAAGCCTTTCCAGCTCAGGTCATGCAGTTCCCACTCGGTTTCTGCCCGGCTGCCGCCCACGCATAACATAATCGGTGTAGCGCTCATTTGTCTTTGTCCTCCTTCAGCGGGCCATATTTGAACGTCTGCCCCACCCAATGTGCCAGCGCGTCAACCTGCGTCCGTCCGCGCGCCCCCAGCCGCCCGCAGCGGGTGCAGCCCACAGAGTACCCGCCATCATTGCCGTACTTGCTCTTGCGGTAGCGGATCAGTCCCACAGCGCCGTGCGGCCGCTTTTCCGGGTCGTAGGTTTCAGCACCGCAGATGCAGCGGGCTTTTTCGTCCAGAATGGGCAGGCGATTGTCTTTCTTCTGGGTCATCTTACAGTTTCCCTCCAGTCCTTTGACGGGATCACATGGACTTCCAGCCGGCGCAGGATACGCATGGCCTTGTCCACACCCTTGGCCTCGTTGTAGCGCTTGGCGGCCATCAGGGCGTCATACTCCGTCTGCAAGCGCCGCAGGCTGCTGTCAAGGGAGACAGCGTACACAGCAGCGCCCTCCAGAATGATGGAATTTTTTTGTTGTGCTCATGGCGTTAGTCCTTCGTGAAAAAGTCACCGTACCAGCCTGCCGCGTTCAAGGGCAGACCCTGCGCCCAAGGGGGTACAATGCTCATAATGTCGATAACGTTCTGCAGCGCCCACTCTGTATCTGCGGTACGCCGGGACGGGTATTCAATCACCACTTCGTCATGGACGTGAAACACCACCCGGTAGTTCGCCCGGCGCAGGTTGTCCAGCGCAAAGGCCAGACAGTCGCGGCCCACGGCTTGGGTTGCGTTCTCGGTCAGCTTACCGCCGTAGGTCTCGGATTCAGACCAGTGGCCGTAGTCCCACTCTTTGTAGGTGATCCGGTCATCCTCGGTGGTGCCGGGATCTGCGTAGAACAGCTTGCGTCCGCTGGGCAGCTGCATGGTCAGGAACGGAAAAGGACACTCCGGGGTCATCTCCTTGCGGAAGTACACACCCTCCCGTGGACAGGTGGTTCTGCCGGTGCGGATCGTCCGCACAGCGGCCTGCTGCATCCGGCGCCACAAGGAGCAGATCTTCAGGTTTTGTCCCCGCCAGCGGTTTACGATATCCTGCAGCCCGGCATCGTCCAGACCCAGCTGATCGCCGCCCATGCGCTTCATGGCACCCACGCCGCCCTGATAGCCCAGCGCCAGCGTTGCCACCTTGCCGCGCTGCCGGTACTTGTAGTTCGGATTGCCTTTGACGATGCTTTCAAACGGCACGCCGAAAATACGGGCTGCGGTGGCCTCGTAAATCTTGCCGGTGGTGCGGAAAACATCCAGCACCCAGTCCTCCCCGGCCAGCCAAGCGATCAGCCGCGCCTCGATCGCGGAAAAGTCCGCATCAATGAAGGTGTACCCCTTGCCGGGTACCAGCGCCGTGCGGATCATCTGGCTTAGCGTGTCATTGACGTTACCGGTCAGAAGCTCGATGCTGTACGCATCGTGTAGCTTAATGATTCTGCGCCAGTCCTCTTGGTGGTCAAGGTATGTACGGGGTAGGTTCTGCACCTGCAGCAGCCGGCCAGCCCAGCGCCCGGTGCGGGACGCACCGTAGAATTGCAGGGTACCGCGTACCCGATCATCCGGGCCCGCACAGGCGGCAATGGTGTCGTACTTGGTGCAGCTGGTTTTGCCCATCTGCTGACGCAGTTCCAGCACCCGCCGGACATCTGCCGGAAGATCCCCGGTCAGAGCGTGCGCCACGGCGTCCTTGGTCAGCCCCGGCAGATCAACGCCGCGGTTATGCAGCCAGCCCAGCAGCTGATCCCGGCTGTTCGGGTTCGCCAGCCCGGTCAGGGTCGTGCACTCAGCGGTCTGCTCCTTCTCAACCTGTGCGGCGCAGCTTAGCGCACCGTTCACAAGATCCATATCCACCGCCACGCCCATGGCGTTCATTTCCACGTCATCCCGCCACTGCTGCATCAGAGCCTCCGGCACCGGCCAGTGCGCAAGGCGCCGGTCATTGGCGCGCTCTGCGATCACGTCCATGCCGTTGTACTTTTCGAACAGCTTCCACTTGGCAGGGTCGTGCGCCGGCAGGTTGCGGGTGCGCCCGCCGTTGCGCTTTGTGGGCTTGCAGGGTTTGCAGAAGTAGCCGATCAGGGCTTTACCTTCCTTCATTTTCAGCGCATCCTCCGGCTGCTGCAGCACCTTGCCCAGCGCGCCCAGTTGGGCAGGCAGGCCGCAGTACAGTGCATGGATCATGCTGCACTCCCACTGCTGCAGCCAGAGCACCCGCTGCTCCCAGCTTAGTCCCATGGCTTCCGACAGGCACCACCACTCAAAAGCGGCGTTGTGGGCTCGCTTGGTGTAGCTGTCATCCAGCAGCCACGGCAGCTGCTCCCGCAGAAAATGCTTGGTGTCCGGCCAGCTTGTCAGGTCAATGACCTTTGGGATATCGGATTCTTCAGAGACGTATCCGAACAGCAGCACCTGAAACTCTGGATCCTGTGCGTACCGGAAAAGCCCGACTTCGCTGATGTCCTGTGGGGAATAGGTCTCAATATCAACCGTGATGATTTTCACAGGGCAGTCCTCCTTTTGAAAAGAACCGGGTGCCGTTTCGGGGCACCCGGCGTATTACTTAGCCCAGCATATCGGCTGCATCATCGTCCAGCACGTCAAAGCCTTCCAAGCTGCTGCCGCCGCTCAGACGCTCACCGTCACGCACCTTCTGGATGACCTCCAGCCCGGCGCCGATGCCCTTGTTACCGCTGGCGCTGAAGCTGAACAGACCGATCCTCACTTTGGCGTAGCAGCCGCTGTACACCTCGTCCTGATCTAGCACGTCATTGCACTGCCGATCAATGATGCGCGGGTGGTGCTTCTCGTTGGCGTTGGCATTGATGAAGTAGCAGCCGGCGTAGTTTTCATCGTCCCTCTCCTCGTCACCATCACGCAGCGGGGACTTGAAACTCTTCTCCGGGGGCAGCTTACCGCCCCACTTTGCCAGCGACACAGGATCCTTCTTGATCCGCTCGATCATGGCCTGCAGACGCTGCACCGTCTCGGTGTCGCTCTTGGGGATCAGCAGGCAGCAGCTGTACTTGGGATCGCCGGTGCCGTTCACCTGCTTGGGCTCCCAGATGTTGGCGTAAGACAGGCGGCAGGGGATAACAATTTTATTTGCGTTCATAATTAGTCCTCCTATTTAATGATTCTGGTTGTTGTCTGCGGGCGTGTCGGTGCCGTTCAGGTAGGCCGCCAGACTGTCAAGGTCGACAAGAATACGGCGGCCGCAGCGGACAAAACGAATAGAACCGTCTGCACAAAGAACGTGGATTCTGTACACAGAAAGGCCGCTTTTGGCGGCTGCGTCGGTGATACCGGCCATGGTGGGAAACTTTAATGTTTTCTGCATATTAGTCCTCCTCGGGCTTGAAGCCCTCTAAACGATCGTATGCGGGGCGCGGGTCGCTGTCATTGGCCAGCTTAGGCGCGCCCGGCGCTTTCGTGATAAAGGCAGACATGGTCTCAGCAAACTTCTTTTTGCCGATCATCTTTTCTGCTACGGTAAGGGAGATGGGGGTGCGGGTGTACAGCATGGCCTCGTCAATGCCTGCAGCCTGCATCTGCCGGAAAGCCGCGTCCTGATCGCTCCATTTGCGAGTGCTGCGGCCTTCCACCAACTTCCAGCCGGGGATCTGATGGCCGTCCAGCAGAGCTTGCTGCGCGTACTCCTCCAGATCACGGGCATAGTCCGCCAGTCCCACCAGCTTCCGCAGCCACTCACCCAGTTCCTCATCGGAGAGTGTAGCGGGCTGCGGCAAAGGTTCAAACCCAGCCAGATCGCCGTACTTGTCCTGCCATGCCCGGCAGGTGGGGTACGCCTTGCAGAAGCGGCACTGCTTTTCGCCCGGAGCAAAGTTACCCTTGCCCTCCCATGCCAGCATGGCCGTTGGCCGCAGGGTCTTGTCAGCCCAGTCCAGCAGATCCGCAAGCGGCATTTCAAAGGTTTCTGGCTCTTCTTGGATCCGGGGCTGCACAATGCTCATGCGCACGGTCTGGATCTCGTCCGTTGCGGCAAACAGAGCATACGCGCCCAGCGCGTAGTACATCAGCTGGGGGTTGCGCACCGGACGTACCGGGACGCCCTGCCCATACTTGAAATCCACGATATGCAGCACGCCGTCCCCGATCAGCAGGCAGTCACAGGTGCCAAAGCCTCCGGGCACCCACTGCTCCACATTGACCTCCTGCTCAATAAACACGCCGGGGCGGGAGGTAAAGCCGACCCACAAATCATAGATAAAAGAGGTGTACCGGCAGGCAGCGTTGAACATTTCCGTGGGCATTGACCACTGCGCCCAGTCGGTCAGCAGATCAAAGGGTTTGCCGTCCTCCCACTTTTTCAGTTTGTAACGGAGGGCGTGTTCACACGCTTCGTGCGCCTTGGTTCCTTCCTCGGCATACTTGCTGGATCCACCTTCCATGTTCTCCGTCAAGCGGGCAGAGGGCGGGCAGGCGATCCACCGGGCAGCGCTGGACGCGCCCAGCAGCGCGTGTTTAATCGGCGGCATCGAGTTCCTCCTTGATCTTGCACAGCTGCTCCCACACGGCGGTGTAGCTGTCCTCCGGGATCTTCGACACCATCCGGGCACCGGTGGAGTTGATGACCTTCTGGACTTCCTTGCTCTTGCCCGCAGCGATCAGGGAGCGGGCAAGGTCGCGGATCTTGGTCAGCTGCTGCTCCGGGGTGATCGCCGGGGCGTCCGTGTTTTCGGGCTCAGCAGGCTGCGGCTCTGCCACGGGCTCCGGCTGCTCAGCGGGAGCGGACACCGGATTCTCGGCAGGAGCGGCTGCGGGCGCCGCTGCGGGCTTTTCCGGCGCAGCGGGTGCAGGGCGCTGCTGCTTTGCCGGAGCCTTTGCGGGCTTGCTCTGGGGCTTTTCCAGAGGGGTGGTGTTCAGCTGCTGCAAAGCGGTCAGCAGCTCGGCGGCGCTCTCGCCGTTGATAGTCAGTGTAAAAGTCATTGTGGTAGGTCCTCCTTTTTGATGTGCTCTTTGAAAAACGTGTATTTAGCTCTCTGGCCCAGCGTGGCCCTGCTGACGGCGCTGTAAAAGCTGCCGCGGGTCATGCCAAGGGCTTTGATGCACTCTTGGGCGGTGCCGCTGGCCACGATCTCGTCAGTGTCCGTCAGGTACACCGTATACCAGATCACTGGGCTTTATCCTCCGGGTATTCAGGGTTGCGGGCATGGTCCCGTTCGATCACACCGTATTGCCGCTGGCTGCTGCGCCGGTAGTGCTCGCTGTCCTTGCGCATCTCCCACAGGGACAGCACCAGACCACCCGCTACCGCCAGAAAGATCACCGGCGCGGCTTTCGCGGCCTCAGCCGCCACCCAGCCCCCACGCACAACCAGCGCGTGCGCAATGCCGTTGACGATCCAGCGTATCACCTGCCCCGCGCCGATCAGCACGAGAATAACCACTCCGTTTGTTGCCAGAATCGCCCCGCCAGAGGACATCTTAAAAGTGTATCGTTTCATTGTTCCACCGCCCTGCTTACCAATTCTGAGGCAGCCACCTTCATACTGGTGAGGTATGCAGCCTTAGTAATACCGCCATACATGATGGCTATGCCCGCCATGAGCGAAACACAAAGTTCCGTCAATTCCTCGCGGTTACCTGCTACTTCAATCTCCGGGTTTCCGTCCTTGCCAAAACAGACGTGCAGATAGGGCCCGCTTTTTTCTTCGTTACTCATGTTGTTCCTCCTTTGCAACTTCAGGGAAAAAGTAAAAACCAACTTCGCTTTGCGGAATGTCAAGCGCAACGCAGATCTTGCAGATCTCGCTGGACAACCACGGCGTCACGCCGCGCATCCGGCGGCTCAAGAGCTGGGGCTGCATCCCAACGGCAGCAGCAACCTCGCTGTCAAGCAGCCCACGCTCCCGAAACAGGGCACGCAGCTGCCAGAAGGGGCTCTGTCGAAATGTACCAGTCAGCGCCGTCTGCATCGTGCTCACTCCTTCATAGTCGCATCGTATGCGACATTCCGGGCAAAGAAAATCTGCTGCCCTTCGTCTGCGCTCAGATGCAGGGCTTTCGTTATAGACAGCACTTCACCGATGGTGAAGTCATCGCCGCCGGTTCTTATCTTACGATAAAGCGTTGATTTACTCAAACCAACAGCGTCTGCAAGCTCTGCTACGGAAGTCCCGCGCTCCACAATGGCTGCTTTGAACTTCGCTACATTCACGCTCGTCACTCCTTTCTGTCGCATATCGTGCGACACCTGTAGTATAGCTTCTCCGTTTCCAAAAGTCAAGCACTTTTTTCGCGCGATACGCGACAAAAGTTTAAACGGTACAGAAAAAAGTTGCAAATTTGCGATTTTGCATTATAATAGAGGAGAGAGGAGGAGTTACAATGACGATCGGCAACAGAATCCGGGACAAAAGAATGGAACTCGGTTTATCCGTAGATGATCTCGCTGCAATGCTGGGCAAAAACCGGGCAACGGTGTACCGCTACGAAAACGGCAACATTGAAAACCTGCCCATCGGCGTGCTGGAGCCCTTAGCTCATGCGCTGCAGACAACGCCGGGCTACCTGATCGGCTGGACAGAGGACGATTACGACTGGGATCGGGATCTGGACAACCGACTGGCTGCTGTGGCGGGTGACCGCTGGGAAGAACTGGTAAAACAAAACCACGGGGACAAAGCCGCCGCATGGAAGGACTGGAAAAGCATCGAACGCAATCAGGCCGCAGAGGCCGCCAGAAGCAGCACACTGCCTGCAGGCGCTACACTGTTCAATCCTCAGCAGGTCGCGCCGCTGCTCGGATCCGTCCGGGCGGGGCTGCCGATGTACGTTGAAGAAAACATTGAAGGGTACCTGCCCATCATGCAAACCGATGGGGCGCGCTACTTCTGGTTAACTATACGCGGGGACAGCATGACCGCCGCCGGGCTGAATGACGGTGATCAGATCCTTGTCAGAGAGCAGCCCGAAGTGGAAAACGGACAGCTTGCGGTGGTCATGGTGAATGGCGATGAGGCTACGGTAAAGTATTTCCGGCAGGAGGGCAATCTGGTTATCCTGACGCCCAAAAGCTTCAATCCTGTGCACCAGCCGCAGATCTATGATCTGAAGCACATCCCGGTCCGCGTGGCGGGGCTGGTAGTAGAGTGCAGAAAAACGTTCAGGTGAGGAGGAACTAAAAGGGCATATCTCCGCAGCGTGGCGCTCCCGGCAGCAGTGAGCGTCAACCTGTCAACCATGTCAACGCCAGATCGTTATAACCCCTCGCGGGCGGGCTTCAAGAATTTCTCCGTGGGTGTATATTCTTCTTTTCTTCCTTTTTAGGTCTGGATATAGAATCTATGTTGACACAGTTGACAGAACACTGAAAAGCCGCATCACTGCTGAACTTCTATCGCGTCAACCGGCTTTGGCGGGTCGGTTGACAAAAGCAAAAGAAAAACGCCCCCAGTGTTGGCGCACTAGGAGCGTTTGCAATCAGTCTGCCCTTGGCGGGGCGTACAGACCTACACAGCTGTATTGTACCACCACAGGGCAGGCTTGTCAAAGTGTACCTATGGAGGTGTGTACATGGCCAGAAGAACGAATACAGCCGCATGGCTGCCAAACCAGCAGCGCTGGCAGATCAAAGTGCAGAAGAACGGCGTGCGCCGGACTTTCACCAGTGCAAAGCCGGGTAGAACCGGTCAGCGGGAAGCGAACCGGAAAGCGGACGCTTGGCTGGATGAGGGCATCACAGATACCGCTAAACGCTGCTCTGATGTCTGGGCAGAATTCTTGGTCTCCGCGCAGGCTGCCGCAGGCAGCAGCTACGCAGATCAAATAGAGAAGTTCGGGCGCAATTACATCCTGCCGGTGATCGGTGCGCAGCGTATCGGGGATCTGAACACCGGTATGCTGCAGGATGTGCTGAACCGGTCTTACCGTGAGGGCTGTCTGAACCCGGACAGTGAACGGAAAAGCAAAGGCAACCTGTCTCGCAAAACGCTGCAGGGGATCCGCGGGGTCGAAGTGGCTTTTGTCAAGTGGGCGCGGCAGCATAAGTACACCGCCCTGCGCCCGGAGGACGAAAACTTAGCGGTGCCGAAGGGCGCGCGAAACAAGGGCAAGAAGATCCTGCAGCCCGAAGCACTGCGCGTGCTGCTCTCCACCGATACCCGCGTGATCCGTGGAAAAGTCGTGCCTGATGATAATATCCATGCCTACCGCGTGGCCGTCATGACAGGCTTGCGTCCCGGGGAGCTGCTGGGGCTGCGCGTGGGGGATGTAGAAGGATCCCGGCTGCATATCGGGCGGGCGATCAACCGTCAGAATGAGGAGACAACCGGGAAGAACGAAAACGCGATCCGAACGGTGATCCTACACCCGTTGGCCGCTGCCGAGATCCGGGCGCAGCTGCAGCAGCGTACCATACAGAGCGGACCCCTCCGGGATGATGATCCCATCTTTCCGCTGCCGAACCAGCAGAGCCTATACAATTTTTGGCGGTTCTACCAGCGCAGTAACGGCATCCCGCCCATAAGCCTGTATGAGCTGCGGCATACTTTTGTCAGCATGATCGAGGATGCGGTGTCCCCGGCAGAGCTGCGCCGCATGGTGGGGCACAGCAAGAGCATGGACACGTTCGGCTGGTACAGCCACGCCGTCACCGGCAGGGATAAAGCCGCAGCGTTGGCGGTTTATGACGTACTGGCCGAGTACTCCCCAGCACCAGAAAAAACCACTTTGTAACCCACTTTTTATAGTTGGATAAAATCAGCAGTGGTTTTATAAGGCTACTAATAGCCCTATAAAGCCGCTAAAACGCAGGAAAAGCAACCCGGTAGCCCTGTAAATATAATGTACTGGTTGTTCGAATCCACCCGCGCCCACCAAACAAGAGAAATCCGAACCTATTTCCGATTGGAGAAGGGTTCGGATTTTTCGTTTTCTTCGGGTACAACAATGAAG
>OIZX01000244.1_pt1 | contig 41525 bp, 42 predicted proteins | sample 1588621 | NCBI WGS metagenome assembly OIZX01 (sample SAMN03283276) | human gut metagenome | biome: human-associated habitat; material: feces | host: Homo sapiens | place: Peru | collected 2012 | reverse complement strand
AGACAAAAAAGTTTATTTAGACTTATTTGTAAAAGTAGTACCAAATTGGAAAGAGAAAGATAGATTTTTAAATCAAATAGGGTATGAAGATTTTAATAAAAATATATAATATGCTGTATAAAAAAATAAAAAAATCCCCAATATAGAAATAGGTGATAACAATGAATAAAAATGATATATGGCAGTTATTTAAAACTACTGGGAAAATAGAATATTATATAAAATATAAAAATATGCAGAATGACGAAGTAATTAAAGAAAATGATTAAAAAAATAGAAGGAATAATAGTAAGTGAAGTAGATTATAAAGAAAGTAGCAAAATAATAAACATCTTAACAAAAGAAGATGGCTTAATAGGAGTTTTAGCAAAAGGTGCTAAAAGAATGAAAAGTCAAATTAGCAGTACCTCTACAAAATTAACATATGCTAGTTTTTATCTAAATTGGTTTGAAAACAGAATGCCATCATTAATAGAAGTAGATGTAATAGATAAATTTAAAAATATCAAAAAAGATTTAACAAAAATGAGCTATTCTCTATTTCTATTAGAGTTATCACAAAATGTATACAAACATGAAAACGATAATAATATTTATAATCTATTAATATCAAGCTTAAAAAAAATAGATGAAAATTTTGATCCAGAAATAATAACTAATATATTAGAATTAAAATTACTAGAATACCTTGGTATAAAACCTGTAATAGATAAATGTGTTATATGCTCTTCTACCAAAGATATAATAACAATATCTAGTTACAAAGGTGGATATATTTGCAAAAATTGTCTAAATAATGATAATATAGTTTCTCCAAAAACAATAAAATTAATAAGAATGTTTTACTATGTAGATATATCAAAAATAACCAAATTAGAAATATCAGAAAGTATAAAACAAGAAATAAATAATTTCATAGATGATTATTACGAAAGATACTCAGGATTATATTTAAAAAGTAAAATGTTTTTAAGTGAATTAAAGAAAGTAGGTTAGTTATGGAAAAATATAAATATATAATAATTCCTCTTGTAGCAGTAGCAATATGTCAAATATTAAAATTTCTAATAGAAATAATAACTAATAAAAAAGTAAGTATTATAAGATTATTAGATGGAGCAGGAGGCTTACCTTCCTCTCATAGCACTTTAACCTCATGCTTAACAACATTAATAGGTTTAAATATGGGATTTGCGTCTCCCATCTTTGCTTTATCAACAGTATTTACCTTAATAGTAATGTATGACGCTATGGGAATTAGATATGAAACAGAAAAACAAGCCAAAGTAATAAATAAGATAACAAAACAAATAAAATTAGATAACTTAAACTCTGAATTAAAAAACTTAAAAGAAGAAGTAGGTCATAAACCAATAGAAGTATTCTGTGGCCTTATCTTAGGAATAATACTAGGTATTATAGGCAATAATATTATTTAATCTCTATTGTTTGATATTAACTTTTAAGTAATATTGTAATAATAGCTATGTATTGTAACAAAAAAATAAAGAAAAACACTAAAAGTATTGTATTTTAAAATATTTATGCTATAATTAAGTACGTGGCAATTCGCTGGATATAGATCTATAATTGTATAAACACATAAAATTCAAAGAAAAGGAGTGTTATTATGGCAAAGAATTTAATCGAACAAATAACAGAAAAACAATTAAGAAATGACTTACCAGAATTCAGAGTAGGTTATACTGTAATCGTTGGTTGTAAAATTAAAGATACAAGAAACGGTAAAGAAGTAGAAAGAATTCAAGATTTCGAAGGAGTTGTAATTTCACGTAAAGGAACAGGAATTTCTGAAACATTCACTGTAAGAAAAGTTATCAGTGGTATTGGAGTAGAAAAAACTTTCCCTGTAAACAGTCCTAATGTTGCCTATGTAAAAGTAACTAAGAGAGGAAAAGTAAGACGTGCTAAATTATATTTCTTAAGAGAAAGAAAAAGTCAATATAAGATTAAAGAACAAAGATAGTAGAAATACTGTCTTTTTTTATAGATAGGAGGTAAAAAATGAAAACAATAAAACATACCCATATAGGAGCATATGCAATAATAATTAATAACAATAAAATTGCCCTAATAAAAAAAGCAACTGGTGCTTATACCGGAAAATATGATTTACCAGGAGGAGGTATAGAACATACAGAAACACCATTACAAGCATTACATAGAGAATGCAAAGAAGAAATAGAAAATAGTAAATTAAATACTACAACTATAAATTTAGAATCTTTGAGTGAGCCAGTTCCTTCACAAGATAAACCAGCTTGGAAAAAGAATTATACTCCTAAAAGAATCGAAACTGTAGATGATCCTAATGTAATTTTAGGTAGAGTTATAGATACTCAGGTAGAGAGAATAGATACTATCGTAGGTAAGATTCCTTTAATTACTTTAGAGGCAGAAATATTTGGTATTGAAGTAAGAGAAACTAGAACTGATCTTAGAATAATAACACTTAAAATTACAGATCATACTGATAGTATATATGCTAAATTATTTGTAAATGGTGAAGAGGAAACAAATAGACTTAATAAAGCTTTAAAATGTGGTAAATGGTATAAGTTTAGGGGATCAGTAAAAGAGGATAAATATAGTAATGAAGATGCATTAAATATTTTAGACATTAACTATAGTGATTATAAAGAGGAAGAAATAATAGATGATGCACCATTAAAAAGAGTTGAATTGCACGCTCATACTATGATGAGTCAAATGGACGGAGTAACTAAATTAGACCTAGGTAAGCATACTTGTGAATTAGTAAGTAATGCTATTAAAATGGGATATAGGGGAATTGCTGTTACAGATCATAATGGATGTCAGGCATTTCCTATCGTATATGGGATTATTTCTTCACATAACAAAGGAATAAAAAAAGATTTAAAAGAAAGCTAAATTACATAGCTTTCATATTATTAAGTTTTAATTTTTGTTTAATATGCTCACGATCAACGTGAATATATTTGTCAGTTGTTTGGCTGTTACTATGTCCGGCTATACTTTGAACCTCAGCTACTGTAAGGATTTCAGCATAATGGCTTAGTGCAGTGTGTCTGAGAATATGAACACTAACATTTTTCCCGTAATTTACCGGACAATCTATATTTTCATTAGCTATTCTCTCATCACTTAACTTAGCATACTTTTTTATCACATCTTGAACTGCACGTTTTCCTATACGTTTTCCCTTTTGATTTAAAAAAAGTTCTTCACGGGTTTTCTCAGCTTCAGCTTTTTTTCGCTGAATAACAGGTCTGTAGACATCATAAGTATTTTTTCTAAGTTTTGTTATACGGTCGTAAATCATATCATTAATACTGGCTAATGTATCATAGGTTATAAATGTAGTGCGGTCCTTAGACTGTCCTTTTGTTGTTTCTGCACGTAGATGTAGTTCTATATAGCTATTTACGTCATCAGGCAATATATAAAAACCATTTTCATCTAATGGAACTTGAATATCACTTTTATTAAGCCCAACCAACTCTTTTAACCTAATTCCAGAGTCAAGAAATGTAGAACAGATTGCATAATCCCTTGCATTTCCGCTTAATTTTATTGTTTCAAGTAGGAAATCACTTTGCTGGCTATTTAAGCTTATTTTTTCAATTCTTTTTTTAGCAGTTTCAGGATCTTCGACTTTAACTTCAATAATATCCTTCATTTTAATGAGATCATGCTGTATTTCTTCTTGAACTTCCTCAGAGTTGATGAATTCTAAAATATTCATCATGTATGTTTTTACTGTTGTCCTTTTATTGCCTCTACCTTTAAGACAGTATCTACGGTAGTGTCTTAGTTGTTTTTTAACATTTGTGCTGTCCAGTTCTTCAATTCCTTCATTTTCAAGGTAATTGATAAACTGATTAATATTAAATGTTTGTTTTTTAATTGTTTCTGAGGTTAGGTTCTTTATCTCTTGTTTTTCTTCAAGATATTCATCTAAATATCCTGAAAGTTCTTTTGTAGCAATCATAATCTTTTTTCACCTAGTTTATGATTTTTTAATCCCAATTTTTGCTACATTTTATTCTTTGTTTTTTTAGTATATAAAATATTCGTATCTTTCTTTTACTTACGTATATTATTACATAAAATATACGTTCTCTTTATATATAAAATCGGGTTGAAAATCTCTTTTCTGAGAAGGTGTCAAAAAACTACCAAGACATGTAGGTTAGCTGCTACAAAAAGACCATTTTCTTCAATTTCTGAATTTGTAATAAAAAATTTTTTTAAAGTAATAATTTTTCAGTTGACACAATTAAATAACAATGATTAAATTATATTAATGATAAAACATTATTACAAGTTAAATTCAATATTGGATTTAACCTGCATGGTGTTTTGATGAAAGAAAATGACATTTACACAATCAGTAGAATTAATAATTTAATTGATAAAAAAATTAGCTATTGTGATGATTTTAGGAAAATTAAAATCAGAGGTGAAATAACTAATTTTAATGGATCATATAATTCAGGACACTATTATTTCTCTCTAAAAGACAAAAAATCTTCAATTTCCTGTGTAATGTTTAAATTATCTACAAAATCTTTAGACTTCAAACCTAAAGATGGTATGGATGTTGTAGCCACTGGTGAAGTTTCATTTTATAAAGCACGTGGAAACCTGCAGTTTAGAGTAAGAAAAATGCAGGAAACCGGATTAGGGGATTTATACATTGCTTTTGAAAAGCTTAAAAAGAAATTGGAGGACAAATAAATGAAGATTTTCAACACTCTCACAAGAAGCAAGGAAGAGTTTAAACCGATTGAGGAGGGCAAGGTTAAGATTTACGCCTGCGGCCCTACCGTTTACAATTTTATCCATATCGGCAACGCAAGACCGCTCTGCGTTTTTGACGTTCTTCGCCGCTTCCTTGAATATATCGGCTATGACGTAAGATTTGTTCAGAATTTTACGGATATTGACGATAAAATTATCAAGCGTGCAAACGAGGAAGGCTTGACCTACAAGGAGGTCAGCGAGAAATATATCGAGGAATTCTGGAAGGACGTTAAGGGCATGAATGTCCGGGAAGCAACGGTTCATCCGAAGGCTACGGAAAATATCGACGAGATTATCGACATTGTTTCAACGCTCATCGACAAGGGCTATGCCTATGCAGTGGACGGCGACGTATATTTCAGCCCCTCAAAGTTCAAGGAGTACGGCAAGCTTTCGCATCAGCCGCTTGAGGATCTTGAAGCAGGTGCGAGAATCATGGTCGGCGAGGTCAAGAGGGAGCCGATGGACTTTGCTCTTTGGAAGAGTGCAAAGCCGGGTGAACCTTACTGGGAGTCACCGTGGGGTCACGGCAGACCGGGCTGGCATATCGAGTGCTCGGCAATGGTAAGACGCTACCTCGGCAAGACGATTGATATTCACTGCGGCGGACAGGATCTCATTTTCCCTCACCATGAGAACGAGATTGCACAGAGCGAGTGCTGCAACGGTGTTCCGTTTGCTCACTACTGGATGCACAACGGCTATATCAATGTCGATAATGTTAAAATGTCAAAGTCGCTCGGCAACTTCTTCACCGTAAGAGACGTTGCGGAAAAATACGGTTACGAGCCGATTCGTTTCCTTATGATTTCATCGCATTACAGAAGTCCTATCAATTACAGCACCGATATAATCGAACAGTGCAAGGCTTCCCTTGTTCGACTTTATAATTGCCGTGACGGTCTTGATTTTGCGCTTGAAAAGGCAGAGGACGGAGCAGTGAGCGATGAGCTTCTCGCAATGTTTGACAAGCGCCGTCAGCAGTTCATCGACGCAATGAGCGACGATCTCAACACAGCCGACGCTATTGCCGCTTTGTTTGAGCTTGTCCGTGACATAAACTCAAATGTCATTGCCGCAAACGCAAACAAAGGCTCCGTTGAGGAAGCGATAAAGGTATTCGACGAGCTTGCAGGAGTTCTCGGTCTTGTTTATGACCGTAAAAAGGATAGCCTTGATGACGAGATTGAAGCTCTTATCGAGCAGAGAACACAGGCCCGTAAGGACAGAAACTGGGCTGAGGCAGACCGTATCCGTGATGAGCTTAAAGCAAAGGGCATCGTTCTTGAAGATACCGCACAAGGTGTAAAGTGGCACAGAGAGTAAATGAAAGAATAACAACGGGCAGTGGCGATTTTCGTCACTGCCCTGTTTCTTGAAAAAATATTCAAAAAAGCGTTGTATATAAAATAATATTACAAAACCGGAGCTTTTATCTGATCCGGCTCCGACAGAAACAGTCCTGCGGATACGAGCTTATCGACATCATGACTGTCAATTTTTCCGTCACGGTTTAGGTCTGCAGCGGCAAGCACCGCCCTTTGAGGAGACAACATTCCTGATGCGATAAGTTGAGCTAAAACAGCGTCTCGTCCGTCATGCAGTCCGTCTCCGTCAAGGTCGCCGAAAATAACGACGGTATATTCTTTAATGCTTTTGTTCGGATATGTTACCTTAACAACAGTCCCCGTGCCGATATATTCACCCTTCACGGTCAGTGATATTTCAGCGTAATCGCTTGAAAAGTATTCTCGGAATTTGTCGGAGGTAATGCCTTGCTTTAACCCGTAAATAATCGAATCATCAGCAGAGCAGTTGTGGGCAAACCGCTTGATTACCGTTTTCTCCGTTTCACCGCAAACGGTGCAGGTGCGTATACTTTCGCCGTCTGCGGCTGCAGTCGGCTCTTTTGTGACCGTCGGAGCACTCCATATGTGGTCATTCGGATTTTCACAACCGATAAGTGCCGTGTAAGCTTTGATCCTGCCGACATAATAACCGAGAGTGTACCAGTTATCACCACTCGGAACGTAAGAAAGGTCCTTGCGGTCTCGGTATCCGGTGACGATTTTTGCGTCACCGTTATTGTTTGAAACTTTGACAATAACAGAAAACCATTCGCCGTTTTCAAGCTTCACGGGTTCGTTGAGCTCAACTGTCACATATCCGCCGTGTTCAAAAAATTTCGTTGTTTTGCCGGCGGAAGCTCCTCCCGAAACGGGGACATTACTCTGTCCGTTGTACGGTGCGTCCAAATTCTTGATTATTTCGGTTTCAACGGTTATGTTCTCTCCCTGAACAGCAACATTAACTGCTTTTAAAAACTCGGACTTCCCGTTTGTTCCGCCTTTTTTGGCTTGATAGACATTGGCTATGCACTTGTCTTTTCTCAATGAAAAATCTTCAAGGTTGCCGTCGTAGCAATAGTTGAAATCATACTTGTCCTTGGGCGCATAGGTGAAGGCATATGCGCTCGAGCTGGTGTTGTCATAGGAGAGCCAGAAATATTCACAGGAACTGTAACTGTTCTTTACAAGCCATCCTCCGTTCTGCGAAGCACCGCCGGGGATGAATTTTTCGGCAGGAATATTATCGTTCCAGCCGACAATTGTGCAAGCGTGGGGTGAACTGGATGAACCCGACTCGTTTTTCGGATTATAGTATTCGCATTCACGCATATTGTTATATTGAAAAGTGACCGCACCGTACTGTGCAATCGCCTTTTTAATTGCGAGAATTCCTTCTGTGGGATTTGATTTATTCTCCGGAATATAGAAAGCATTTTCAAATCTGTAAGTAGGGTTTTCAAACGGATTTATATTCGCCTGACTGCCTGAAACAGGTCCCCACCAAAGAGAAAAAATCTTAGCGATTTTGAGAGGATTACCTGTTGCCTTGGTGTAATCAACGGACTGCCAATCGCCGTTAGTGTTCCCGAGAGGGTCGGATTCTCTTCTGTAGATTCTGTAAGCCGCCGCAACCGGGTTAAAAGAAAGGCTGCTTTTGTCAACGTCGGGGTCAATGCCGAGACGCAAAATACTTGTTTCGGAAGCCGCAATCGAAGAATAAGCCCAGCAGAGATTACTGGTGCCCTGATCCTTAACGGGAGTAACAATTCCGTATTCTCTGCCGTCATACACGGACATTTGCATTATTTCTTCCGCAGTCGGAATTGTCGTCTGTTCCGCCGAAATGCTCGGCATAACACTGAGCATAAGCAAAACGGTTACAATTATCAACGATATAACTCTGTTTTTCATCGGGTGCATCACTTCACTTTTCTTCAATTTTTTTCATTATACCCTAAAACAAGCAAAAAAATCAACCCGTTTTAGCAATTTGTGTAAACGTTTTCTTGACATAGATTCGGCTAATTGATATAATATAAAAAATTATAAAATAGGTAAGTTTTGATTTCATTAAAGGATTTGATATAAATGAGAAAAACAAAAATTATTTGCACGATCGGCCCTGCATGCCGCAATGAGGAGACTTTGACTGCCATGATCAGGGCTGGAATGAATGTTGCAAGGCTCAATTTTTCACACGGAACGCATGCAGAGCATCTTGAAACAATTAACATGTTGAAGAATGTAAGAGAAAAGCTCAACGTGCCGCTTGCGATTATGCTTGACACAAAAGGACCCGAGTACCGCATCAGAAGCTTTGAAAACGGTTCCGTATTTCTCAATGACGGCGATGATTTTACGTTCACGACCGATCAAATCGTCGGAAATGAGCATAAGGTTTCGGTCAGCTATCCCGGTCTTGCGGACGAGCTTTCTGTCGGAGATACAATTCTTCTCAACAATGCTTTGCTAAATTTTGAGGTTGTCTCGATTGAAGGACACGACATCAACTGTCGTGTTGTTGCGGGCGGTGAGCTTTCAAACAACAAGAGCATGAGCTTCCCCGGAAAGACGCTCAAACAGAAATATGTCAGCGAACAGGATCGTTCGGATATTCTCTTCGGAATCGAAAACGATGTTGATTTTATTGCCTGCTCGTTTGTTTCCTGCAAGCAGGATTTGCTTGATATTAAGGGGGTCATGGGGGACAGTGTGAACAAAATCGACCTTATTGCGAAAATTGAGAATCGCACCGGAATAGACAATATCGATGATATATGCACCGAGTGTGACGGAATAATGATTGCACGAGGTGATATGGGCGTTGAAATTCCGTTTGTTGAGCTGCCGATAATTCAAAAGGCACTTATTACAAAATGCCGACTTCTCGGCAAGCGGGTTATCACGGCGACCGAGATGCTCGAATCCATGATTCACAACCCAAGACCGACGAGAGCCGAGACCTCGGACGTTGCCAACGCCGTTTATGACGGAACAAGCGCAATTATGCTTTCGGGCGAAACGGCAGCAGGAAAATATCCTGTTGAGGCGGTTGACACAATGGCTCGAATCGCAATGCAGACAGAGAAGAACATTAACTATACAAAACGCTTTGGAACGACGGAGTTCAGAATCAAGAACCCGGTTGATGCGATTTCGCATGCAACCTGTGGTATGGCGATTGATCTTAGCGCAAAGGTTATTGCTGTTTGTTCGCTTTCGGGAATGACGGTCAGAATGGTTTCACGTTTTCGTTCTCCGGTCGACATCATGGGAATGACGGTCGATAAAAAGACGTGGCGCAAGCTTTCAATGTCGTGGGGTGTAACTCCTGTGCTTTGCGAGACCTACGAATCCACCGACGTCCTTTTCTATGCGGCAAAGAACAAAGCGATTGCGACTTTCGGGCTTGAAACCGGCGATAGAATTATTGTTACGGGCGGCATGACAAACGGCATTTCAGGTAACACGAATCTTATCAAGGTCGAAACTGTATGATAAAAAATAACGGCATCTTCCAAATCGGTTGATGCCGTTTTTGCTATTTAACTTTTAGCGTTCGTAAATATGATTTCTGTTCATCTGTAATTCTATAGCTTTCGATTGCTTTCTGAATCGCCTTGTTGTGTGTCTGTTTTTCAAGACGCTTGCTTTCGATATAGGGAATTATTTCGTTATAGTTTTTGGCAAGTGCGGTTGCAAAGTACCATGCAACCATCATCTTGACATAGTATTCCTCCCGGCTGATTGAGCAGACACGCTCCGCACATTCTGCTGTAAAATTCTCACCGAGGAAAAAGTCCATAAGCATTTTTATTCCGAACCGAACGGTATACGGATTATCTGAGCCGAGCCACTCGGGAATTTTGGAGTACAGCTCCGGCAAATGCTTTTTAAAGACGGAAATTCGCATCATATCGCAGGTCGCCCAGTTGTCGACAAACGGAAGAAATTCATCAAGTAATTTTATTGCTTTTCCGTAATCCTTTTCAAAGCCGATCAAAGCGGCATGCACGTTGTTTTCTTCATAATATTTGTGCGGAAGAATTTTCAAAAAGCTCTCGTAATCACCGCTTTTGAAAAACTCTTTTGCAAACTTTTTTAATTGCGGCGAGCGCACACCGATGACAGTTTCTTTGTCAACGGTCGGCATCAGCGCAGCATGAAAATCACGGTATTTTTCGTCCTGCAATTCAAATAATTTTTCTTGAACATATTTTTCAATCTCATTCATTTTTATCAGACACTCTCTAAAAAATCTTCAATCGTTTTCATTCGTTTCTTTAGTGAAAAATCATTGGCACGTTTCTTTTCTTCCGCGCTGAATTTTTTAAGAAGCGACGGATCGTTCAAAACTTTTTTCATCGCATTGTAAAGCCCGTCTTCGGAATTTTCGCAAATAATTCCGCATTCGTTCTCACCAAAAATTTCTCTCATCCCGGAGCACTCGGTCGTTATAACCGGCACGTTCAACGCAACGGATTCGCTCACTGCGGTGCTGTAGCCCTCGGCATAAGAGGAACAGACATAGACATCGGAATGTGCAATATATTTATACGGATTCGTCTGAAAATCAAAAATTTTTACTGTATCGCCGAGATTCGTTTCGGCGATTATTTTTTTTATATTTTCTTTTTCTTCTCCGTCACCCATAATCAGTGCGGAAAAATGTTCGCCATCGTCTTTTAATCTTTTGCAAACTTTTACAAAACGGTCAAAGCCTTTAATTTTTATAAAAGTTCCGGCAAGGACAAACCTCATTCCGTCGCCGAAATTAAAGTCTGTTTTTTCTTCACTTTTTTTAATCACGCTCTCAAAATCAAGCGGATTATAAAGAACATGTACCTTTTCGGCCATGCCGTATTTTTTGATAAAAGATTCTTTCATTGTTTCGGCTACGCAGACGATTGCATCAAATTTTTCATAGCATTTTTTTTCTTCTTCTGCCGAGCCGAAAATTTTTTCGCTCCAGGGATTTTTTATCACATCTGTATGAACCCATGCGATTTTTTTGCAATTTCTTTTACCGGAGTTCCCGATTATTTTTGTTGAATATCCCTCGCAGAAAGCAACCTCAACATCATAGTTTCCACGTATAAAATATTTTCTTATATTTTTTTCGGATAGGACTAAAGAAAGCTTGATAACGATTTTATTCCAAAAATCTCTTACAGCCGATCGCTCGGTTTTAATGAAACAATCGTATGGAACTGCCGCTTTTATTTCGTCGGTAAAAAGTTCATGGTCACGCTCGGTTACGACCTTGATACAAAATTTGCTTTTATTTATGTTCTTTATTATATTGGTAAAAACCGTTTCTGCACCGCCAAAGTCAACGGTTTCCATGAAGAATAAAATATTTTTCATCAAGAATTCTCCCGAAAATCAAATTTTCTTTTTAAATATCCAATAAACTCTTTTTAGGTTAAAACGCTTTTTCTTTACGTCAACAATTTCGATTTCATTTGTTCTCGCATAGGTGTGAACGCCGAGAACGGTATCATTTCCGCTTGCGATTTGCGACGAAAAAAGTTTGGAATACTCTTTCTCGCTGTAGCCGCTTCCAGATTTATTGATCTCATAAAAGATAAGTCCCGAGCCGTAGCTTGCGTTTGTGCAGTTCTGTGCCGGGCGAAGACGAATGCCGTTACGGTCAATTATTCGGCCGGCTCCTCTTGAAATCTGGTCGGTTAATTTGACGGGGTTTTTGAAGCTCGGCTCGCCCGTTTTTATATTATATATTTCAAGCTGCGTTTTCATTTCAACCGGAGAGGTAATGACCGATGTAATAATGTCTTCACCGTCAATAACGGTATCGACAGCATCTTTTATTTTAACAATCACTCTGTCCTTTACCCATTCGGTTGGAAATTTTTCGGCACGATAGAGCTGAATGCATCCGTCATCACGGGTTTCCGGCATCATATAAACGATTCCGTTCTCCTCAAAAACATACGGATATGAGAGATGAAATTTTTCTTCCAAAACAACTTGCGGTTGGGTGAATTTGCCTCCGATAAATTCCGAATATCCAATCAAGCCTTTTTCCGTTACGTTATCGAACATTTCGACAAAAAGATATGTTCTGTTATTTTTTTCAAAAAGAAACGGGTCGGCATACCAATAGCGTTTTGTCGCTTTCAATTCATCAAAAGCATAAGACTTTTTATCGGCGTCGACAACCGTGTCGTTATTTGAATAACGGCGGAAAGCAATATCCCAGTATTCCTCAACAAAGATTTCCTTTAAAGGACGCATAAAAATTCACCTCTTTCGGTCATTATATCATTTATCAATATTTTTTTCAACAAAAAAAGACTGCGCCGAGTGTGACGCAGCCTTTGAAAATATGTGATTATTTGTACATCGGGCCGTAAACCTGGCATGCACGATAATCCTGACCCTCTTTGTCCATACCGAAATAGTTCCAGTTTGCCGGACGGAAGATCTTCTCCTCGGGAACGTTATGAAGAGAAACGGGAATACGAAGCATTGAACACATTGTGATGAGGTCTGCACCGATATGGCCGTATGTAGATGCGCCGTGGTTTGCGCCCCAGTTGTTCATGAGGTCGTAAGCCGACTTGAAAGCACCCTTGCCGTTGCAGATCGGAGTGAACCATGTGCAGGGCCATGTGTAGTCTGTTCTCTTCCAGAGAGCGTCTGTTACGTCCTCGGGGAGACCGACATAGTAGCCTTCGCAGATCTGAATTGTCGGTCCGATACCCTTAACAAGGTTGATACGGATCATTGTTGCGGGCATTTCGTTCTTCGTAACGAAGCGTGAGGAATATCCGCCGCCACGGAAGTAACCGTTATCGGCTGCGTTCCATGTTGTGGCCTTGAGCATCTTGTCAACGTCCTCGTCGGTTACGTCATACCAAGGCTTCATGCAAGCCTCGCCCTTGTCGTTCTTCAGCTCGCCGCAAGCGTCAAGACATGAGGCACCGGAGTTGATGAGGTGGAGGAATCCGCCTGCCTCTTTTGCGTGACCCTCAAGCTCATAGCCTGTAACTCTCTTAACGGATTCCGCACTCCAGTGAGTACGAACGTCGGAGAACATTGACGGCTGGTTTGTGAGGAGCTTCTCAAAGAGCATTGAAATACCGTTGAGAACGTCGTTCTCTGTTGCAAGGATGTAAGGCTCTCTTACGCCGTCCCAGTCAAAGGAGGTGTTGAGAAGTGCCTCGGCAAAGTCTGCGTTCGGCCAATGGTCTGTCCACTGACGCTGACCCTGGAAGCCTGCGGCAATAGCATTGTGACCTGCCATCTCTTCCTCTCTGCCCTTGGGAAGATTCTTGTTGCCGTTCATGAGATCCTTGATGATGCACATCATCTTGACCGTGAACTCCCAATCCTTTTCCTTCTGCTCGTCCGATTTTCTTACGAAGTCGGGGTTCTTATCAAATCCCTCGGGGCAATGCTCCTTAGTCCACTTGTAAGCCTTCTTGTATTCTTCCTCGTCATAGATGTTTTCTTCCATTCGGCGAAGGATTTCAACCTCGTCAACGGACTCAACTCTCATGCCGAGATATTCCTCGATGAAATCGGGGTCGATTGAAGAACCTGCGATACCCATGCAGATCGAACCGATCTGAAGATATGACTTGCCCTTCATTGTTGCAACTGCAACAGCGGCACGTGCAAAGCGGAGAAGCTTTTCCTTAACATCTTCTGTGATATTCTCGGAATCGTCAGCCTCCTGAACCTCTCTGCCGTAGATGCCGAAAGCGGGGAGACCCTTCTGAGCATGAGCTGCAAGAACGGATGCAAGGTAAACTGCACCCGGACGCTCTGTTGCGTTGAAGCCCCAAACGCCCTTGATCGTGTTAGGATCCATGTCCATTGTCTCGGAACCGTAGCACCAGCAGGGAGTTACGGAAAGAGTAATGGCAACGCCCTCTTTCTTGAACTGCTCGGCGCAGGCTGCCGTCTCGGCAACACGACCGATAGTTGTGTCGGAGATAACGACCTTAACCGGCTCGCCGTTTGAATACTTGAGGTTCTCCTCAAAGAGCTTCTTGGCTGCCTTAGCCATGCCCATTGTCTGCTCCTCAAGAGACTCTCTGACCTTAAGAGGTCCGCGTCTTGCGTCGATGATAGGACGGATACCGATTACGGGGTATTCGCCCAGATATCTGTTTTCTGCCATATAAAATTCATCCTTTCGTTGAATTATTTTTTATATAAATCTGCAAGCAGATTTTTAACTTAATATGTTACTCAACCGAAGTGTAAGTTTTTGTGATAATGCCGTTTTCGTCATATTCAAGGACATAGGTCTTATGCCATACACCGAATGTTCCGACATGCCAACTTCTTTCACGGCTTTCTGTGTCGGAAAAAGTTTCTTCCGAGCCTTCGCCGATTAAGCTGTAAACATCTTCAAGCTTCATTCCGACAATCTTATATTTCTTTTCAAGATCAGGTATCATATATTGACGGAGGTTATCACTTGTAAGATTGTTCCAGTTTTCGGTTGAAAATTCAGCATAAGGGATAGAACATATCTTCTCCGTTAAATCGGATATCGGAATAATCAATGCAATAAGTGCAACGCAAATCAATGAAGTAATTATTTTTTTAGTTTTACCGCTCGTATTGAACAGGGCAAATGTAAGCGAAACTACAAAACCAATGAATACTGCTGCGATGATAATTACGCCGATATATTCGTATTTGCCGAAGCGTATGGCATCGGAGGAAAGACCGAAAAAGGAAATCAGAACTGCATAGATGACGCAAAGGAATATAAATGCAATAATTTTGAGAACAAAAATAATTGACTTTTTTGCATCTTTATCTTTCTCTGCCATATTAATTCAGCCTTTCGTTGAATTATTTTTAACTTAATATGTTAATCAACTGAAGTGTAAGTTTTTGTGACAATGCCGTTTTCGTCATATTCAAGGACATAGGTCTTATGCCATAAACCGGAGACTCCGACATCGTATGTTATTTTATTAGACCCGTCTGCGGATGTTTCATCCGTTCCCTTGCCGAGCAAGTCTTTAACCTCATAAGTTTTCATTCCTACAATTTTGTGCTTTTCTTCAAGATCGTCAATCATGTATTGACGGCCTTGCACATAATTTGAATAGTTTTTCCATTTTTCAGAATCAAAAGCCTTGTATTCTATATTGATTACTATAGTGTTTGCCAAGAAAAGAATGGGTACAATGAAAACAACCAGTGCTGCGGATATTATTACACAGAGCTTTCGCTTCTTTTTATTGAACATCGCAAAGCACAGGGCAGCAAAAGCAGCCGCAAGCATTACGGAAGGTGTTAATTTGCCGATAAAGCTGAATTTTCCGTAGCTTATTGCATCTCCTGCCAAAAACACAGAGTCTATAAAATAAACAGCGATAAAGAGTATAACGAAAATTGTCAAAAGAATTATTTTAATTGCAGCATTTGATTCTTTTACCTTTTTCATTTTATCCCCTGCTTGCATCGTTAGTTGTTTCGACTTTTGTAACCTTACCGTTTTCGTCATAGCAAATCTCACCTTAAATCGTTTGATTAAAGTTTTTAATAACAAAATCTTTCATGTCACCTATCGAATCAAGGTCAAAATCGTAAAACCAAAGATAATAAATTGTCTTTTCACTTTCTGAAATACCGATAAAGCCGATTTGCTTCGGATAGCCGAGCTTGCCGTCTGTAACTGCTCTGAACACCTTTGATTTGTATTCAAACGGTTCATTGCCGAAAAAGTCGTTTTCTCCGTATTTGTCAACAATGGAGGCTTTCATAGATTCGAATTTTTCGGGATCTGTGATTTTCATGGTAATTGACTCGGATTCCGATATCAAGTGAAAACGATTGTTTTTTACAAAGTGAACGTTATTATAATCTTGATAATCGGTCGGGAAGAAGTCCGTTGCTCCGTATTCGGCAACTTCTTCGATTGAATCAACCTTTGTTATCATTCCGTGATTATCCCAATATACAAGGAAACCGTATACCGATACGGCTAAAAGAACTATTGCAAAGAGAATTACAAAAATGGGCTTGAAGCGTCTTTTTTTATCCATGGAATATTCCTCCACAGTTGCTTGAATGCACTTTATTTCAAGTATTTGTGATAGTCGTTATTCAGGTCGACAATTGAAAGAATATGATCTCCGCCGTTTCTTTTTTCGACGGGAGGGAGAGTCATATAATCTCCATATGTTTTTTCAAGCATTTCATCATATTCTACAGCAACGGGGAAATAACCGTCCTCAAACTGCATCGGAATATAATCTTTAATATACTCGGTTTTGAATCTTCTGAATATTTTTCCTCCAACTAAAAGGTAGCAGAAATATTCTTTGTTTTTATGGTCTCGTAAAATTATGCAGTCTAAAATCCTGCAAAGGATTCTTCTAATGCATAACGGAACCAGCATTATCAGCTTTATCTTTTTTAAAATTTGCGGATATTCTTTATATTGCTCCTTATAAACAGCGTCTTTTAAAAGAACATTTCTGGCAAGCAAAAGCTTGTTGACAAGCTTCAGATATGAATCGTTGTTGCCTACCCCTGTAATCGGAAAAATATCTATCCATACACCTTGGTGAAAACGATATTTTTCAAAGCCTTCTTCAATTGCAGTTGTTCCGTTCATTCTTATTTTTGCAATTGAAGCATACCAGCTGTCAGTGTAAGAGGTCTGGAGAAAAAACTTTGAATCGAGCTGTTTAGGTGCGATTTTACAGAGCTTTTTATAATCCTTTGCCGGCATCATTACATCGATATCGTCATCCCAAGGGATAAAGCCCTTATGACGAATTGCACCGAGCATAGTGCCGCTGTTGAGAGAATAAGATAGATTATTCTTTTTGCATATCCTGTCGAACTCTTTGAGAATTTCCAGCTCGCATTTTTGCAAATCGTTCATATGTTTTCCCCTTTACTTACGGTTCTGTACCTGAAATAAGACACGTGAAATAAATATTGCAGATTTTATAGCAGGTGATAAAAGACAATCTGTTGACTGCCCGGCAGTCATTGTCGAGTTCAAAGTTGCTTTAAATTATTTTGAGAAAATCCTCATAAGCCCCTGCCCACTTGTCCGTGTCCTTCGGCTCAAAGGTCTTAAGCTCGGAGGAGTCGGCAACGATTTTTCTTGCCTGTCCGATATTTTTAACAGAACCGTCGGATATGAGCTGAACGGCAACGTTGCCCATAACGGTAGCCTCGATCGGACCTGCTTTAACCGTGCGGTCGCAGGAGTTTGCCGTCATCTGACAAAGCAAGCCGTCCTTTGTTCCGCCGCCGATAACATGAATAACAGGGTAGTCACGCTCCGTACATTCACGAAGCTTTTCAAATGTCAGCCTGTATTTCATTGCAAGGCTTTCGTAGATACAGCGCATGATCTCGCCGACCGTTTCGGGAACGTATTGACCTGTTTTACGGCAGAATTCACGCACACGCTCGGGAATGTTGCCGTGAGGGACAAACTCGGAAGCGTCCGGGTCAATGAAGCACCTGAACGGCTCTGCGGCAAGCGCAAGCTTTTCAAGATCGGCATAGGAATATTCCTTGCCCTCTCGTTTCCACTGGCGGCGGCTCTCCTGAATGAGCCAAAGTCCGATTATGTTCTTGAGGAAGCCCGTCGAACCGTCGAAGCCACCCTCGTTCGTGATGTTTATGTTCATTGAAGTCTCATTGACTATCGGCTTGTCAAGCTCTGTGCCGAAAAGCGACCATGTGCCGCTCGAAAGGAAAGCAAAATCGCCGTCCTCGCACGGAACGGAGGTGATAGCCGACTGAGTGTCGTGACCGCAGACAGAAATGACGGGAACGGGATCAACGCCGCATTCCTCGCAGATTTCCTTCGAAAGCTCGCCGAGAACCGTGCCCGGCTGAACGAGCGGAGCAAAGACAGATTCTTTAATTCCGAAAGCATCAAGAATTTCCTTTGACCACGTTCTTTTGTCAAGGTCAATGAGCTGTGATGTGGAAGCGATCGAATATTCGGCGCACATTTTGCCCGTGAGCATATAGCCGAAAAGGTCGGGCATAAAGAGCATTTTATCCGCACGCTCAAGCATCCACGGTCTGTATTTTTTAAGTGAAATAAGCTGAAAAAGGGTGTTCAGCTCCATAAACTGAATTCCTGTAATGCCGTAAAGCTTTTCTTTCGGCATGGTCTTGAAAGCCTCGTCAACAAGTCCGGCGGTTCTTGCGTCACGGTAGTGAACGGGATTTTCCATCAGCTTGCCCTCGGAGTCGATAAGTCCGAAGTCGACACCCCATGTGTCAATTCCGATCGAATCAAAGCCGCCTGCGATTTTTGCCTTGATAATGCCCTGCTTGATCTCATAAAAAAGACGCAGAACATCCCAATACACCGTACCGCCGACGCTTACAGGGTCGTTTGAAAAACGGTGAACCTCTTCCAATGTGATTTTATCGCCGTCGAAGCAGCCGATTATCGCTCTGCCGCTTGAGGCGCCGAAGTCAAAGGCTAAAACTCTTTTAGTCATTTATTACAACACCCTTTTGGAGAATAATATTAGCGTAAATTGCAGTCTCGCCCGTTGCAACTATTGCAAAGGCATTTTTTGCCTTGTCATAGAAATCAAAACGCTCGACAAGTCCGATATTCTTATCGCCCTCGTTTTTCTCAACGATCTCTTTGTATGTAGCCCAGATTTCGGGGCGGTTGTCCGGGTCGCCGTTATCCATAAGAGAAACGGGAGCGTCAACATATGTGTCAAGCGGCATAAGCTTGAGAATGGCGTCGAGAATCTCGGGAACGCCGTGACCGTCCAGGCGAACAAGACGCTGAGCGTTTGTAACTGCCGGGAAGTTGCCGTCGCCGATTACGATGTAGTCGCCGTGACCCATCTCCATGAGAATTTTGAGAAGTTCGGGTGAAAGAATCGAAGGTATGTTTTTAAGCATAATAATATACTCCTTTTATCTATATTTAGTTTATTATAACTGATGTTTAAAGAAAAATAAAGAGAAATACAGGAAAAAGTTACATAAATTCGGTTGTAATTTTTTGTTTAAGCTATTAAAATGTTAGATAAGGGCAATTATCTAATGTATTAGTCTATATTCAAGCAGTAAAAGTATAATATTATCTCACAAGAAAGTATATTACGGAGAGATATCTTATGATAAAATTAGATGTTTTGAATTTACTTGAAAAGAACGGCAAAACAAAATATTGGCTCTATAAGCAGCTCGGCATGAGCTATCAGAACTTCAGCCGCATGATAAACAACGAAACGAAGTCGATTCAGTATGAAAATATTGATGCACTCTGCCAAATTTTTAACTGCACGCCGAATGAGCTTTTCAAGATGACGGATGAGTAAAGAAAAAACGGAAGATTACTCGACTATCAACCTCCTCGTATTGAAAGGGGAGGGGGACCGCTTGCGGTGGTGGGGATAAAATCACAAGCCGCACTCGAAAAAATCTAACGAAAGAGGATGAAAGAATGTTTGCAAAGGTCAACAGCATGGGTATTTTCGGCATGGAGGTTTTCCCCGTCAGTGTTGAGGCTGATATTTCTTCGGGCTTGCCTCGTTTTGACGTGGTGGGCTTGCCCGATTCCGCTGTCAGCGAATCACGAAACCGTGTCCATTCTGCGATAAAGAACAGCGGCTTTGATTTCCCGGTCAGCCGTATTACCGTTAATCTTGCTCCTGCCGACCGCCGAAAGGAAGGCCCTCTCTATGACCTTTCAATGTTTGTTGCTTTGCTCATGGCTTCGGAGCAGCTGAGAGCCGAAACGGACGAGTATATCTTTCTCGGTGAGCTTTCGCTTGACGGAAAGGTACGTAGGGTCAACGGAGTGCTGCCGATGGTTATCGGAGCTTGCCAGAGCGGAGTGAAGAAGGTTTTTGTTCCCTCGGAGAACGCTAACGAAGCAGCAGTTGTTGAAGGTGTTGAAATTTATCCCGTTGCCGATGTCTTTGCCGTGCTCAATCATCTGAGAGGAACGAAGCCGATCGAGCCTGCCAAGCCGATGAGATCCGAAGGCTCGGAAGCTTTTGACTATATGCCTGATTTTGCCGATGTCAAGGGTCAGTTTGAAGCTAAGCGTGCTTTGGAGGTTGCAGCGGCAGGCGGTCATAATACGCTGATGATAGGCAGCCCGGGCTCGGGCAAAAGTATGCTTGCCAAGAGAATTCCGTCAATTCTGCCGTCAATGACATTTGAAGAAAGTCTTGAAACGACAAAGATTTATTCGATATCCGGTGCATTGAAAAATAATTCAAGTCTCATAACTCAGCGGCCGTTCCGTGCACCGCATCATACGGTATCGACTATCGGACTTGCGGGCGGCGGTGCGATTCCGAAACCCGGTGAAATCTCGCTCGCTCATAACGGTGTTTTGTTCCTCGATGAGTTGCCCGAATTCTCACGTCAGGCAATGGAGATGATGCGCCAACCGCTTGAGGACGGAAAAATAACAATTTCAAGAGCGTCGGGAGCGTCAACATATCCCTGTTCGGTCATGCTTGTATGCGCAATGAACCCATGCCCATGCGGTTATTACGGACATCCGACGAGAAAATGTACCTGCCGTGACGGTGCGGCTGCAAAGTATCTTTCAAAGATAAGCGGACCTTTGCTTGACAGAATAGATATACATATCGAAGTGCCGCCGGTCGATTTTGAAAAGCTTGCCGATGAGCACAGGGGAGAACCGTCATCGGAGATTAAAAAGAGAGTTGAAGCGGCAAGAAAAATTCAGCAGAACCGTCTGAGCGGAACTTCGGCAAACTGCAATGCACAGATGAATGCGGCAATGACCCGTGAATTCTGCAAGGCGAGCGATTCGGCAATGAAAATGCTTCAGGTGGCCTTTGACCGGCTCGGACTTTCTGCCAGAGCATACGATAAAATTCTTAGGGTTGCAAGGACGGTTGCCGACCTTGACAATTCAGCGATAATCGAAGCGCCTCACATTGCGGAAGCGATTCAATATCGCTCGCTGGACAGAAAATTTTGGACAAGGTAAGCAAATCGTCAAAATGTGAATTATTGACACAAAATAAAGGTATGATATAATTAAAATGGTTGATTATATTATATCTTTTTTTAAAATATCTAAGAAGGGAATTCAATTTATGAAAGAAAATAAAAAGAATATACCCCGAAAAACAATATATTATGAAAACGAATTGACCGACGATTTTGCAAAAATGGGCATTGAAATAAAGCCTCTGCGTGAAAACTACCGTTATATTCACAGAGGTCCGTTGTGGCGTCTTTTCTCATTCATTCTTTACAGAATCATAGGTCAGCCGCTTGCGTGGCTTTATACTAAAATTGTGCCGCTTCACCGTTTTAAAAATAGAAGGGCTATTTTAAAGGTGGGCATTTCCGGCGCATATGTTTACGCTAACCACACAAATTTTATTCTTGATGCTTTCCTGCCGAATTTGCTGAGACATTTCCGCAGGGGATATATCGTTGTCGGTCCCGATACAATGTCGGTTCCTGGACTTAATAATATAGTTGAAATGCTCGGCGCAATTCCGCTCGGTTCGACGATTAAGCAGAAAAAGGAAATGGTCAGATGCGTTAAAACACGCATACGCCAAAGAAACCTTATTACAATCTATCCGGAGGCGCACATGTGGCCGTACTATACAGGAATAAGACCGTTTACGGACGCATCCTTCAGCTACCCTGCTCATACGGGCACACCTGTTTTTGCGATGACAACCTGCTATCAGAAAAGAAAAATCGGCAGCTTTCCGAAAACGGTAACATTTATTGACGGGCCGTTTTATCCCGATGAAAGTCTCCCCGTGCCGGAGAGAAAAAAGGTGCTGAGAGACCAATGCTACAATGCAATGAAAGCAAGGGCGGAAGAAAATTCGACCTATGAGTACATTGCTTACAGGAAGAAAGAGGACGTCGAAAACAAAGATTGATTTTGCCGTACAAAATGAATAATATGTAAAATTTTTCGTAGATATTGATTAGTAAAATATTTATGATATAATAGGGGTAAGCGACAGGAATAATGTCGTAAAAGGAGGAAAGAATATGACAAGACAACAGATGAAAGCAATGGCAAAAGCACAGCTCGGAAATCAGATTTTCGGCAACACATGGCTTATTGCCGTTGTAGTGGTTGTAATCCAAACGGCTATTTCATACCTCGTTAATGCAATCCCCGGAATCGGACAGGTTGCATCGCTTTTGCTTGCGGGACCGGTTTCCTTTGGCGTTGCGGCAATGTTCCTCAAGCAGACAAGAACGGGCGAGAAAATGGATATCGGTGATATCTTTAACGGATTCAGAGATGATTTTTCGAACACGTTCCTTATCGGACTTATGACGATGATTTTTACCGTTTTGTGGAGCCTGCTTTTTATCATTCCGGGTATCATTAAGTCATACAGCTATTCAATGGCTATGTATGTTAAGGTCGATCACCCCGACTATGACTGGAAGCAGTGCATTGATGAAAGTCAGCGCATGATGCAGGGTCACAAGTGGGAGCTTTTTGTGCTTGACCTCAGCTTTATCGGTTGGCTTTTTGTCGGCGCATGCTGCTGCGGCATCGGTACACTCTGGGTAAATGCTTATATGGCTGCCGCTCATTCTCAATTCTATGAGAATCTCAGGAGAACGGAAGTTATGTACAGCGTTGAAAATACCGACCCTCAGTTTAACGCTTATAATTACAGCGATCAGCAGAATTGAAAATAAAAACGATCCGCCTGTTTGAGATTTTTCCCGAGCAGGCGGATTTTTCTTTGCAAAAAACAATTATTGTGATATAATAATCGACATAACAAAAGAAAAGGTGATTTCAATGATACATGTAAGCAAACCGATGACCGACCTGCCAAAGGAGTATAAAACTCCCTTGCAGAAGATGACATATAAATTTCTTGATGAAAACGATATTCCGTTCAGCCGTGTTGAGAATGACGAAGCTGTTACTATGGAGGACTGCATCGAGATCGACAAGGCTCTCGATATGAAAACAGTTAAGACGCTTTTTCTCTGTAACCGACAAAAAACTAATTTTTATCTTTTTGTTACGGCGGGCGACAAGCCGTTTGTGACAAAGGATTTCAGCTCGGCTCTCGGAATTTCCAGAGTGTCGTTTGCTTCGGCGGAAAAGCTTGACGAAATAATCGGCACAAGGGTCGGCGCAACAACAATTTTCGGCGTTCTTCGACCTGAGGCCGAGGATGTTCAGGTTGTTTTTGACAAGGTTGTATGCGAGGACGAATGGTACGGCTGCTCCGACGGCACTACGACGGGCTACATGAAGTTGAAAACCAAGGATATCCTTGAAAAGCTTCTTCCCTGTTCAAAGCACAGATACACGGTTATTGATGTGTAAGCAGGTGAAGCTATGGCAGTTAAGAGTGTTTCGATAAGAATTGAGGAGGAAATGCTTCGCAAGATAGGCTATGTCGCTGACTACGAAGGACGTTCGGTGAACAGTCATATTCTTGTTCTTATTCGTGAAAACATCAAGCAATTTGAGGAACAGAACGGAAAAATCGAGGGCGACATCGACCCGAATATCAATGTGAAGCCTACCCGAAAATAAAATCCGACCCGAGAAACGTTAATGCTTCTCGGGTCATTTTTATATTATTATATCTCTCCGTCGGTTATGCGATCGACGAAAAGCACTTTACTTTCGTATGTGTCGGGGTTGTTCTCGTCAATGACAATCATTCTGCCGCCATGCTTGTCGCCGTAGGTGTGGTAGCCTGCACCGGGAGACTGAACAAGCTTAATTCCGTCAACATCCATTGTGAAAGTGTTCTTATGGTCGTGGCCGAAAAATGCGGCAACAACATCGCCTGTTTTCTGCCAGCTTTCAAATTGGGATTTAACCTTATCGGGAGGACAAGGGCCTTCAAGAAGCACTCCGTCGAGAAGAGCACCGTCAGCGGCTATATAGAATTTTCCGTTGCGTTCGACTGCTCCCGGAGTACCCTCGCTGACTTCGGTTAAGTTATTATATTCCTGAAAAACGGGGATATGCTGGAAAAGCAGAGACGGAACGGTTTTTCCGCCGTTTTTCGCTTTAAGCTCGGCTGCTTTTTTCTCATACCATGCTATTTGATCGTCGTGAACAAATCCGTAACCCTCGTCTTTCATGACTTTATAATTATCATCACGAACATAGTCGTTTGAATCAATGCACCAAATGTTCCATGCGACACGCTTGCCGTCTGAGGAAAGAATCGGCAGGTTGTAATTGCCACAGCCGTGAACGTCCTCATCATTCATAGTGCCCCTGAAATTATCGTATTCACAATAAATGCTGATTTGATTTTCCTTTGTAAGGCAGGGACAGTGCGGTTCGGCTTCGGCGTCATGATTGCCGAAAACGATTGCAAGAGGAATATTCTTTTCTGCAATCGGCTCAACAATTTTCTTTATCGTTTTACGCATGTAGTCATAAGTAAACTCCTGCCAATAGCCGCTTATGTTGTCGCCGCCGAAAACAACAAGGTCCGGCTTCGCAATCTCCACACAGCGGCGGATAACATTGAGCGTTTCTGCGGATCTGTTTATCGGAATTGAGCGATTCTCGTCGTCGTCCATTTCGGGATCGACCTCATGAATATCCGTCAGGTGAAGAATACGGAATTTTCCGTCCTCGCCGAAGCGGAGAGGGGATTGACCGTTTCTGATGTGTTTATGTGAATTAGGTAAACCCGTTGCCATAGCTGACCTCCGAAAAAATTATTAAATATATAATAATCTTTTAATCTGAGCCTGTCAACAAAAAGCACCGACAAACCGTGATGATTTGTCGGTGAAATTTTATTCAGCGTCAATTTCTGCTTTGTCGAAGATGAGTATCGCCTTGAACAGGTCGCCGTCAACGGCAATCTCAAATTTGCCGCCCTGAAGCTCGGTCAAGCTCTGGATAATCGAAAGCCCGAGCCCGTTGCCGTCGGTGTTTCTTGCCGAATCACCACGGGCAAAACGCTCCAAAAGTTCCTCGGGGGTTGATTCGATTTTCTTTTCGGAGATGTTTTTCAGCTCAATCTTTACTTTGCTATCCTCAATTTCCATAACGTTAAGGTAAACTCTTGTATTCGGCATAGCGTATTTTGAAATGTTGCTCAGAAGATTTTCAAAGATACGCCAAAGCTTTTGACCGTCGGCGGTTATATAGATATCCTCCTGCGGTATGTGGTCTTCAAAAGTGAGGTTCTTCTCTTCAAGCTTGGAGCCGAAATCATCAAGTATCTGTGAAATAAATATTCCGAGATTAAGACTGTCAAGATTTATCTTGACCGAACCTGTTGTGATTTGCGACACATCAATAAGATTCTGCAAAAGATTTGTCAGACGCTTTGACTGCTTATTGATGATTTCATAGTATTCATTCAGCTCGGCTTCGCTGCATTTTCCGGAACTAATAATGTCCGTATAATTGATTATTGAGGTCAACGGAGTTTTAATATCATGGGAAATATTTGCTATAAGCTCACTTCTCATTTTTTCGTTTTTGTTCTTTTCTTCAAGTGCATTTATAACGTCGTCCTTGAGAGTAATAAAGTTATCGTTAATTGCCTTAAAATCGCCGAACATAACCTTTGAGTCAAGGTTTTCGCCATAATCTCCGTTGGCAAGTCTGTTGCCGCTTTCACGCAGCCGGTTAAAGTTGATTGCAATAACGAAGAGCAATGTTCCGACGATGAATGCCATAGTGACCTGAATAAGCGCAAATACGGGGAAGTTATAGGAAAGACCTTTGGACTTGAAGCGGAAATAGTTGAAGATTATGAGACCGAGATCCAGAGCTAAAACAGAACCGACGGTGATAATCAGCTTGCCGACAAAAGGCATTTTGAAATAGCCGCTTTCTTTACTGCCGCCTTTTCTCCTGCGTATTCGTTCGATAGCTTTATAAATAAGAGTGTTTCTGAAAATATGTCCCGCCTTGATTCTGACGGCAAGAGAGAGGAAATAAATGAGCATTATGCAGAACACAACAAAAGCAAGAATCGCACACGCTGCATTCCACAGAACGATATCTTCCTCTCTGGTTTTGTCGGCGGACATTAGCACGATCATGGAAATTACAAATCCGTTCATTGCGACGGTCAGAATTGAGAATAAATCGAACGGAATTTTGTCGATGAACCGCATATGACCGGGAGTGTAGTTGATGTTGACCATGAGCACGGCGACGATTGCCATACCGGTAACAAGGGCAATGAACATTACAACAACGATAAAATATTTGAGGTTGTTGGCTGTTTTGATAAGCCGAGCCGTTAGCCGGAAGGTGTCGTCGGCGGAAAGGTCTTTTTTTATCTTGATTTGTATGGTAACAGGACGCATTCCCTTGATCGTTACATCATAAAAGCTTGTTGTTCTTGTTGTTTCAAAGCAAGTTTCCTCATTGAGACTGGCCGCAGGCTCGCCGAGGGTATACATTTTATTGTTTGAGGTTGCAACAATAATCAGATTTGTTTTATTGTGGTTCTGATATTTATCACAAAGGGTTTTATATGTGATGGTGTCCTTTTCACTTTCTGCCCCTTTATTGCTGTGAAGCGGGTTTTCGGTGTAATTCGCCGCTGTGCTATTATCAATATTGCTTTCTTTCAGCTTGTTTTCGGCCTCTTTTTCAAAGGTTATCAGTACGAATTTCTCAATGTCAGAGTATTCCTTATCGACCTTTTCTTCCATCAGCGTGTAAAATGTATCCTGAGTGGCGCCGACTTTATCGTAGAATCCGTAATCCGCCATGTAGCTGACCTCAAGAAACATGGCAATGACTATTGTCATGCAAATGAGGTAAAGAACCACCGCCGTTATTTTATCCGACAGGGTTTTCAGCTTTATTTTCATCAGCGATCTCTCCTTTGCATTTTATACCCGTGCCCGTAAACGGCAACGATATAATGAGGATTGGCAGGATCAATTTCTATTTTCTCTCTTATGTGACGTATATGAACGATAACGGTGTTTTCTCCGCCGAATGCGCTGTCGTTCCATACGTTTTTGTAAATCTCTTTCGGTGAAAAAACACTGTCAAGGTTTTCCATAAACAGCTTGAGAATGGAGTATTCGGTCGGAGTGAAGTTAACCTCATCGCCGTCAACAAGAACCTTTTTGGAAACGTCGTCAATCAGAATGCCTCCGTTGCGAAGATATTGACCGACGGGAGCTTTGCCAAGCTTAAGATAGCGTCTGAGCTGAGATTTGGTTCTTGCAACAACCTCAACGGGGTTGAACGGCTTGGTTATGTAGTCGTCGGCTCCGACATCAAGACCGAGTATTTTGTCGTAGTCCTCACTTTTTGCCGTTATAAGGATAACGGGAACATTGTATTTTTTTCTTATTTCAGTCGTTGCTTCAATGCCGTCCATCTGCGGCATCATAACGTCCATAAGAACAAGCTGAACGTCGTTATCGGCCAAAAGCTCCAAAACCTGTCTGCCGTTATAGGCTTCCAAAACATTGAAACCCTCGGAGGAAAGATAAATTTTTAATGCACGAACAATGTCCTTGTCGTCATCGCAAGCAATAATGTTAATCATATTTCGGGTACTCCTCTCCTATTCTGCGTAAATTATAGAATAAAAGGAAACAAAACACAATGTTTTTAGCCAAATCTTAATCAAATCTTAAGAATTCGGATTTTTATGAAAAAAGCCGCCGTGGAAAATGATTCCATGGCGACTTTTAAAGCTGATATCTGCATTATTTTTTGAAAAGGCCTAAAATTCCGCTTTTTTTCTCTTCCTCCGATGTTTCAATCGACGTGACCTTGTAGCCGGTATCGTCAATTACCTTGCGAAGCTTACCTTCATCAAGCGGCTTTTCCGTTAAGATGACCGTTTGCTTCTTTGTGTGGGAGGAAGTAACCTTTTTTACCTTGAATTCACGGCGAATAGCATCGTTGATATGGCTTTCACACATTCCGCACATCATGCCGTCAATTCCCATTGTGATTTTCAACATTCGTATCATCCTTTCTGTTTGCTATATTATATAATAACGCTTTTACTTTCGTTGTGCAAGCAAAAGTTATGCCCGTTACTGCCGCGGCAAGTATAATTTCTTTAAACTCGTTCATCATTCTGTGCCCTTAAGAGCTTCGACCATGTCAATCTGCTTGTTCTTGCGAGAAACCATGAGACTGACGAGAAGCGACATTCCGACTGTCAGAGCAATGCTGATTACAACCGAGAATACGCTGATTTGCATTTTCATTTCATATTCGCCGGCAAGAGCCTTCAACAGATAATCGAGTGCGCCTATTCCTGCCGGAATTCCGAGAATAACGCCGACAAGAGAGAGCCACAGGTTTTGTCCGATAAGCAGCTGCCCGATTTTTTTATCTTTAAATCCGACAACCTTAAGTGTAGCCATTTCACGGTATCGCTCCGTGTAGCTCATAACGCCGAGGTTGTAAAGAACAACAATTCCGAGAACAAGAGCACCGAGGACGAGAATAACAATCATCGTGTTGAAAATATCGATAAAGGTTTCAAATGAATCTATTATCATCTGCTTCGATTGGATGCTTTTGATACTTGAATCGGTTGATATATCCGATTTTTGCGTTTTTGTGTAGGCAGAATCGAAGGCGAACGGAAGCTTGATTTCTTTTGCGTAATCAGAGCTTATTGCAATACTTTCGGAAACGCTTCGCATTATCTTGCTGATTTTTACAGTGTATTCCTTGTCTGTGCCGAATGGACTGAATGTCAGCTTGTCGCCCTCTTTAACATTGAACTCATCCGCAAGTCTTTCGCAGATAAATGCACCGTCGCAGGGAAGTTTTATATAATCCGTGTCATCGCCGGGGAAGGCAATCAGGTCGTGTTCGATTCTGTAAACATCGACTGAAATTGTTTTATCCTCTGCCTGAACGCTGACGGATGCGCTAAGGTCAGCGGAGTATTTCTCCGTGAGCCTGTCTTTTTGTTTGTCCGTTGCGTTTTCCGTGAAATAAATTCTTGAAGAATATTTCATTGCACCGTCGTAGTAGGTATCAAGAAAAGCGTTCATTGTGTCTCTCATGCCGAACGATGCCATGATAAGCAGCGTACAGCCGACAATTCCGATAAGGCTCATCGCCGTGCGTGATTTGTGACGCACAATGTCACGAAGATTCCAACGTGTTCCGAACGAAAGCTTATGGAAAAGCTTTGTCCTTTCAATAAGCATCGGTTTCATCTTCTTCGGCGAATAAGGTCTGAGTGCATCGGCCGCTGTACCGGTGAGCATCTTCCTGACAGAGAGAAAACCGATGAGGGTGAGGACTGCGATTATTGCCGCAAGAATGTAGTAACAGAAATTCGGAACATAGAGCTTCCATTCAGGCATATCAAAGTATGTACCCATCATTCCGTTGGGATTCATAATGTACCATGCAATGAAGAATCCGATACCGACACCGATTGCCGAACCGATGATTCCTATCATGAATGCATAGGATGTGTAGTGCCTGAGAATTTGCTTGTTCTTAAAGCCGAGAGCTTTGAGCGTACCGATTTGCGTCTTTTCCTTTGCCGTCAGACGATGCATGGTTGTGACCATTGTCAAAACGGCAATGAGCAGGAACAGCGTCGGCAAAATCGAGCCCATCGTCTGACCCTCTTCAACCTCTCCGTGAGCATTTGAATATGAAGCGGATTCGTCCTTTGTGAGAATAAGCGCTGTGTTGCCGAGTGCGTCATCCGCTTTCTCCGTAAAGTCCTTTTTGGACATTGACGAAACAACATTAATCTGCGGATAATAGTCCCTGCCGATTGCCTTTTCATACATAACAGGGGAGACATAGGCAAATCCGAATGTGTTGTAATCAGGCATGAGCTGGCTTGAATCACGAACGCAGATAAGCTGTTCTCCTGATTTGATAAGACCTTTTATCACGCCCTTCATCTCAATGCCTTTGTAAGCGAGAGTTATGCTGTCGCCGACCTTGAAATCATTTGCGTCGGCGTATTTGTCGGAAAGCCACACGCCGTCGGTGCTTTTGGCGTCGTATTTATCGCCGTCCATAACAAGCATTCCCGAGACCTTTTCGTTTGTTGTGACCGTGAGTGCAACGGAGTCGTCTTCTTGATTCTTAACATCGGCGGCAACGCTGACATATCGGCCGGCGTTGTCAACTCCGTCAATGTCGGATATCTTTTTCAGGTCGTCGGCCGAATAGCCTTTTTCGGAGATGATGCGATAATCGGCATAGCCGGTTTCATCAAAAAATGACGAGGTGTTGCCTTCAATGCTGTACCATTCCATGTTGAAGCCGACAAATATTCCCGTGCCTATGGCAATCATTATAATCATCGAAATGAATTGAGCACGGTAAAGACCCATTGTCCTCCAAAGCTTTTTGAATAACATATCGCCACCCCTTTACCAGTCGATGCTGTCGGCAGAGGCGGGATTTTTCTGTTCCTCCTGCGAAACAATCTTTCCGTTTTTAACTCGAACAACCACGTCTGCCATTTTGGCAATGTTTTGATTATGGGTAACGATTACGATTGTTTTGCCATAGTCACGAGCCATTTTAAGAAGAAGCTTGAGCACCATAACACCTGTTTCGGAGTCGAGCGCACCCGTCGGCTCGTCGCAAAGAAGAATTTTCGGGTTCTTAGCAAGTGCACGGGCGATGGAAACCCTCTGCTGTTCACCGCCGGAAAGCTCGGACGGAAAGTTCTTCAAATGGTCGGAAAGGCCGACCTCTTCAATCATCTTTGTTGCCGAGAGAGCGTCCGGTGCAATCTCTTTGACAAGCGCAACATTTTCGTGAACTGTCAGCGTCGGAACAAGGTTGTAGAACTGGAAAACGAAGCCGACTTTTTCCGCTCTGTATTCGGCAAGCTCATTGTCCGAAAGGGTGGAGATATCCTTGCCCTCAACGAAGATTTTACCGTCCGTCGGGCTGTCAAGACCGCCCAAAAGGTTGAGCAATGTGCTCTTTCCTGCACCGCTCGGACCGAGAACAACGACAAATTTGCCCTCGTCAAGCTTCATGCTGACGTTATCCAATGCCTTAAGCTGATGGTCACCGCTTTGATAAACACGGCTGACGTTTTTGAATTCAACAATAGCCATAAATCCCTCACATTCCGTTAGCTTATGCTAACTGAGAATTTTTATTTAACAGATGACCCGAAGGCCATCTGCATGTTTCCCTGAATTATATTAAACGGGTTTACAATTCAGTGCTGGTTAGCTTCTGCTAACTGACGCCCTTATTGTAGCACCGCCCGCACTTAATGTCAATATTTATTTCTGAATTATACGGAAAAATCGTCTGCGTTGTAAATTTTGCTTGCTTTTTTTCTTGCTTCTTGTGTTATTATGTTCATGAGAAGTACTTCTTTCTTTGGTTATGCTTTTGTAGTGAATCACATTATACGATATTTTGAAGTTACTTCTCTTTTTTATTGGGTCATATCATTTTAACACATACAAAAATAAACTTTTTCTTATTTATTTTTTGATAGAAAAACTCAGTCCGTTTCCCATGAATGGACTGAGTTGTTTTTTACATCACGGCACATTCGGCGATACGCTTTACACACTCGCCGTCGCATGCTCCCATGAACTTTTCCCTGAATGCGGGGATTCTGTCGGCACGAAAATCCTTATCCTGTATTGCCTTGATTATTTCATCGTTATTTATAACAATCTTGCCCGGAACAAAGCTCTTGTAATCAAAATAAAAGCTTCTGTCGTGCTCATACTCTTCAAGGTCATACGCATAGAAAAGCATCGGCTTGTTGAGCAAAGCATACTCAAATATCAGCGACGAATAATCGGCAATCAGAATATCTGCGGCACAAAGTGCAGTTTCGATTTTCAGGCTATTTGAGCCGTCGAAAATAAAGTCACCGTACTTCTCTTTTTCATCTTCGGTTAAGCCGAATTTCTTCGCCGTAAACGGGTGCAGCTTCATAACGAGTGCATACTCATCGCCGAGAGCCGCTTTAAGCTTTTCATAATCAAGCGGATTTTCGTTATAAGCTGCGGTCGGCGAATTTCCTCTGAACGTCGGTGCATAGAGAATAATTTTTCTGTCACCGATCTCAGGGAAGATTTTCAGCATTTCCTCACGCTGAGAAGAGACAAAATTCTTATCGAAATAAACATCGGTTCTCGGCGTACCATAAGCCATAATTCTACGCTCGGAGCAGCGGAAAGCCTCTGCATAGCACGGAATAACCGCCTCGGACGAGACGAAAACATGTGTATATGTATTGTGCATCGGAAATCTGAGCATATCCTCACGGCTTCCGCCCCAAGCAAGGTCAAGAGTTGAATAACCCCACTTTTTGAAAGCTCCGCATGCATGCCAAAGCTGAATAACCTTTGTACCCTTTCGTGGCTGATGGGCATAGAGAGGGTCAAAATTATCGGTCAAAAAAACGCACTTGCACCGGGCATAATACTTTTGAAAAGTAATACCGAATAAAAATCTTTTCAACGGGTTCTTCGGTGAATGCATTATGCGGCAGTCATAACCTCTCTCTTTGAGAAAATCAAAAATTCCTGCCATATTGTCCGGAAGATTATCGTAATTCTGATTGTATGCAAAAAGTATAAGTTTTTCGTTTATCGGTTTTTTTGAGAACAAATTGAACGCCATGGGCCAAAGCCAAAAGAAAAGTATTTTTCTTCTGAGCAGAACAATTTTTTTCTTAATACTATTCATAAACTCACCTCGTTAATCGGGAATTATTTCAAACTTGACAAACATAACCGTCTTGCGGTAATGGATGTATGTAATATAAATATATTTTCCGTCCGTTATCGCCGCAGGATATGAGAATTCGACATCCGTGTTATCGTCTGATTCAATCAATATAGGCTTTGAAAAGCTTTTGACGAAAAACATCTTTAAAATTCATAAAATCTCCTATAAGACAAAGAGACTGTCACTTGGACAGTCTCTGAATCATCATCTTACCATTAAACGGCACGTGTAACCTTACCTGAACGCAAGCAACGTGTGCAAGCATATACCTTGCGCGGAGAACCGTTAACGATTGCCTTAACACGCTTAACGTTCGGCTTCCATGTTCTGTTTGAACGTCTGTGTGAGTGGGAAACCTTGATACCGAAAGCAACATCTTTACCGCAGAATTCGCATTTTGCCATTTGTCGGCACCTCCTTTAATTACGAATACTAAACAACATTTCATATACTAACAGATTTATGCGAAAAAATCAAGACCTTTTTGAAATAAATTTTCATTAACAAGTGAAAAACTGCAAAATCCGTCTTTATACTATAAATTTCTTCATCAAATCGGGGCCGAAATCAATATAGTTGCCTGTTGCTTTAGCTGATTCCTCGTTAATTGACTCAACGCCGCTTTCCTTCTCCTCGGATTTATGATAGATCATGTAGGGAACAGGGTCGCTTGCATGAGTTTTGGTAACGATCGGAGTCGGGTGGTCGGGAAGAATCATAATCTTGTAATCCTCGCCGATTTCCTCGAGGCCTTTTATAATAATCGGAAGAACACGGGAGTCAATCATTTCAATCGACTTAACCTTGTTCTCCGGCTCGCCTCTGTGACCGCACTCGTCGGGAGCTTCAAAATGAACATAAGCAAAATCAACTCCGTTTTTGAGCTCCTCAACGGCAGCGTTTGCTTTTCCCTCAAAATTCGTGTCAATGTAGCCGGTTGCACCCTCAACCTCGGGCGTATTCATGCCCGCCGAAATTCCTATACCTTTAAGAAGGTCAACGGCGGAAATAACCGTGCCTTTCTTATGATAAAGATCCTCAAACTTCGGGAGAATCGGTTTTTTACCTTCGCCCCAAAGCCATATCGAATTAGCCGGACGCTTGCCCTCGGCAATTCTTTTTTTGTTAACGGGATGATCCTTGAGCAAATCATAGCTTTCTTTCATCATTGCAACAAGCGGCTTTGCATTCTCCGATGTTGAAAGATACGGACCGACAACTCTGTCGGAAATATCATGCGGCGGAGTCATATTGCCGAGATCGACCGTACCGCCGTGATGAATGAGGCAGTGACGATAGCTTACGCCGTGGTAAAAATCAAATTCACCGCCGCCGAAATGCTCTTGAACCGTTTTGATAATCTCGGCTGCTTCGGCACTCGAAATATCGCCTGCCGAGTAGTCAACCATCGTCTTATCTTCATAATTCGGCTCGTCGGAAAGCGTTACAACATTGCATCTGAGTGCAATATCGTCATCCGCCATTTTAACGCCGATGCTGACAGCCTCAAGAGGAGAACGTCCCGTGTAATATTTTTTCGGATCATATCCCATAACGCTGAGGTTTGCAACGTCGCTGCCCGGCTTGAGACCCTCGGCAACCGTTCTGACAAGTCCGACCTCGCCACGCTGAGCGAGACGGTCAAAATTCGGCTTGTTTGCAACCATCATCGGTGTTTTGCCATCGAGAGCGGGGATGGGATAATCCGCCATTCCGTCATATAATACAACAACATATTTCATATTTAGCACCTGCCTTGTGAGTATATTTTATAAACAATTCTGTAAACTCAATTTTCCTGAGCCTCCCCTTGGTTGAATCAAGGGGAGGTGTCGCATGAGCGACGGAGGGGATAAAGACCTATTCCTGACACATCAATGCTTATCCCTTCCACCGCAAGCGGTCCCCCTCCCCTTACCATAAGGGGAGGCTAATAGGTTTATTCCTGAAACAATATTTTTTCAAAGAAAAATCCTCAAAACATCTACCTAATTATTCTTCAACAACCTTGCAAACATCGACCCAGCCGCTGAAGCCCTGAGCATATTCTTCAAGCTCGTTAGGGGTAAGCTCAACTGCACTGTTTGAACTTCCGACGGCAGGAAAAACCGTATCAAATCTTTTCAGAGATTCATCAAGATACGTTTTAACGCCCTCGTTAATTCCGAACGGGCAAACACCGCCGATTTTGTGGCCTATCATGCTTTCAACTTCATCGGGTGTAAGCATTTTGGCCTTTGTCAAAAAGGTTGCTTTATATTTTTTGTTATCAATCTTGGCGTCGCCGGCAGCAATAACAAGTATCGCTTCGTCGCCGACCTTGAACGAGAGACTTTTTGCAATTCGCTGACCATTAACGCCGAGCGCCTGAGCTGCAAGTTCAACCGTTGCACTTGATACGTCAAACTCTCTCACTCTGTCCTCAATGCCGAATCGGCTGAGGTACGCCTTGCCTTTTTCTATGGACATAATCAGAAAATCTCCTTGGATTCAATCTGCTTTGCAGCCATTTCAACGAATTCGTCAACGCCCATTGCACCGATATCTCCCTCGCCACGTTTACGAACCGAAACGCAGTTGCCCTCAATATCCTTATCACCCATGAGGAGCATATACGGAATCTTCTGAAGCTGAGCTTCACGAATCTTGTAGCCTGTCTTTTCGCTTCTTGTATCAACTTCGCAGCGAATGCCTTTGGCTTCGAGCTTCTTTGCAATTTCAAACGCATAATCATGATGACGGTCAGCGATTGGGAGAAGCTTAACCTGAACCGGAGCAAGCCAAATCGGGAATGCACCTGCAAAATGCTCAGTGATAACACCGATAAAACGCTCGATTGAACCGAATACAACACGGTGGATCATGACGGGAGTATGCTTCTCTCCGTCTGAGCCTGTGTATTCAAGATTGAATCTGTCCGGGAGCTGATAGTCAAGCTGAATAGTACCGCACTGCCATGTTCTTCCGAGGCTGTCCTTGATGTGGAAGTCAAGCTTCGGGCCGTAGAAAGCACCGTCGCCCTCGTTGATTGTATAAGTCTTGCCGACGCTTGTAATTGCGTCTGCGAGTGCCTTTGTTGCAATCTCCCAGTCCTCTTCCGAACCGATATGATCCTCGGGCATTGTTGAAAGCTCGATTTCATACGGAAGACCGAAAAGGGTGTAAACCTCGTCAAAGAGCTGTGCGATTCTGACAACCTCGTCACGAATCTGCTCGGGAGCGAGGAGAATATGAGCGTCGTCCTGAGTGAAGCAGCGAACACGGAAAAGTCCATGGAGTGCGCCCGAAAGCTCGTTTCTGTGAACCTTGCCAAGCTCGCCGTAGCGGAGCGGCATTTCCTTATATGAATGCGGCTCAAGCTCATAAACAAGGATACTACCGGGGCAGTTCATCGGCTTGATTGCGAAATCTTCGTCGTCAATAACCGTTGTGTACATATCGTCATGGTAATGATCCCAGTGACCCGAGGTCTCCCAAAGCGAACGGCGCATGATCTGCGGAGTTGAAATCTCATAGTAGCCCCACTTCTTATGAACGTCACGCCAGTAATTGATAAGAGTATTGCGAAGAACCATGCCCTTCGGGAGGAAGAACGGCATTCCCGGAGCTTCATCTCTGAGAGCGAAAAGTCCAAGCTCTCTGCCGAGCTTTCTGTGGTCACGCTTCTTTGCTTCCTCAATAGCCTCAAGGTAAGCGTCAAGGTCAGCCTGCTTTGTGAAAGCGGTTGCATAGATACGCTGGAGCATCTTGTTCTTCTCGCTTCCACGCCAGTAAGCACCCGTTGCCGAGGTCAGCTTGAACGCCTTGATTCTGCCTGTATCGGGAATATGCGGACCTGCGCAAAGCTCTGTGAACTCGCCCTGCTTGTAGAAGCTGATGTTCTCGCCCTTGTCGGCGTGCTCCTTAACAAGCTCAACCTTGTAGATTTCGCCCTTATCCTCATAATATTTGATAGCCTCGTCCGGAGTCATCTCAAATCTTTCAAGCGGAAGCTTCTCCTTGACGATTTTCTTCATCTCGGCTTCAATCTTTTCGAGATCCTCGGGAAGGAACGGCTTTTCGACGTCAAAGTCATAGTAGAAGCCGTTTGCGATTGACGGACCGATAGCGAGCTTTGCTTCGGGATAAAGTCTTTTAACTGCCTGAGCAAGGATATGCGAAGCTGTATGACGGAAGGTTCTTTTTGCCTCCTCATCGTCCTCAAAGGTGAGGAACTCAAGCTCGCAGTCGCCCGTGATCGGGGTTCTGAGATCCTGATACTCGCCGTTGATCTTGCAGATACAAACAGCCTTGTAAAGACCCATGCCAATGCTCTTAGCAATGTCCATAGCGGTTGTGCCGTTTTCGTACTCCTTAACGACGCCGCCTTTCAATGTTACGTTTGCCATTTTATAATCATTCCTTTCATGTTTTAGGGTTTATGATACATTTTTAATATGTTTTTCAAGTGTTTAACATTTGTTGCGAAGAAAGTTACAACGCTTTCCCTTGAAGTAATGTCATTTAGTTTATCAATTTCCAATCTTTTTCAGCCTCCCCTTGAAGCAAGTGGAGGGAATCGCTTGCGGTGGCGGGGATTTAAAGTTAATTAGCTTCGAGCCACCCCATCCGAACGACACAATCTGCAACTAAAACAAAAAAGCTCCATCCCAAAACAGGGATGAAGCATAGCTCCACGGTTCCACCCGTATTGCAGTCAAGGACTGCCACTCGAATGCCTTAACGCGGCGAACGGCGAACCTTATTTCGGAACGCACTCCGCAGTGGTAGCCGATTCAAAATACCGATGTGCTCGCACCAAATGCACATCTCTCTGAGGATATTCCAACGAAGCAGCCTTCTGCATCAACGCTTTTTAATATTGTCTACATTTTATAACGTTTTATTTTTATTGTCAAGTGGCAAAATGCGGATTTTTTAAAAATTAAAGATGTTTTCTCAGTGCCGATTTGGTTGAGCAGACCATATCCTTAATAATTTTCAGCTCCGTCAGAGTGCAATCTCCAAGCTCACAGTCAATTTCACCGGTTGCGGTCGTTTTGCTCTCTCGCTTTTCCTCAAAAAGAATGCTGTCGGTGCTTACATTAAGCGCAACGGCAATAGCGGCAAGCACAGGCAGGCTCATTTTTGTGTTGCCTGTTTCGATATGACTCATATGGGTTGTTGAAATGTTAATTTTCTCCGCCAAGGCCTCTTGCGATAAGTTCAATGCCCTGCGATATTTTCTTATTCTCTGTCCTATTGCATAATAATCCACAAAATCGCCCATTTCATTAATTTATACTTGAATTATATAGGCAGTTGTGCTAATATAAAATAAACTGTATAGACTATAATATGCCTATATAGTTAAATATTATGCAAATTGAAAAAGAAAATCCGCAAACACAACTTATTTCTGCGTCTGCGGACTATTTTGCAAGTTCAATTCCAGTAGTCAAAAGGTTTCTTATCAGCATTTCTTTTTCGGGCGGAACATTGTCGAGGGCATTTATTACCGAATACCAACGATTGCAATCGGCTTCGCCCTTTACCATATAATCTATGCTTACACCGAGAATGTCGCTGAGCTTAATCAGATTTTCAACGGAAAGCCCTGCGATTCCCCGCTCGACCTCGCTGAAATGCTTGACGGAGATATTCAGCTCCTCGGCAATTTTTTCCTGAGTAAGCTTGACCGCCTTGCGCTGTTTTTTAATTCTTTGTCCCATTCCCTGCTTGTAATCGTCCATATCATCACCCAACCTGTTATGTTTATTTTACCATAACTATTTAATTCCAAAAACAAGGTAGAATGTGTTGACAAAGTAAACCTTTAATGTTAATATTGTAATATCATTTTAAGAAAATGCTTATATTTCGGCTTGCTTGCGGCCGAGAAGATAGTCCACACTCACGTCGTAGAAATCGGCAAGCTTAATGAGCGTTGAAGCGGTCAGCTCAATTACGCCCGTTTCATATTGTGAATATGTGTTTTGCGAAACATTCAGCATTGCGGCAAGGTCTTTTTGCCTGAGGTCTCTGTCCTCTCTCAAATTACGTATGTTCTCGTAAATCATAATGCCACCCCAAGCAATATTATGTAATATCTTTTAAACAGATATCAATTATTATCTGTAATGCAGATAATAATTATTTTTTGGAACATGAAAAGATATAAATTTACTTTTCTGTTCTCTCAAAGAGGGAAAGTTTTTATATTAATCATTAGGGAAGAGGTGAATTTTTTATTCTCGCATCAGGTCAATCAAAACATTTTAAGGAGGAAATTTTAGTAATGAAAAAATTTGTGTCAATTTTATTAGTAATGCTCTTGCTGATTTCATCTGTTCCGATGATGGCGAGCGCAGCAACCGTAAACGAAAGCGAAGACAATAACAGTTATGCAAAAGCAAACACATTAGCCATTGGGAATATAATTAAAGGAAAAACTATCAGCAGTTCTGATGAGGATTACTATAAAATAACGACCACATCAACAGGAAAGTTATATGTTTCTTTTAATCATGATTATATGGATAGTTATGATTGTTGGACTGTAGAACTATATCTTTATTCTGACAGCAAGTACACCGAATTAAGTCGCAAGGAATTTTATGCAAATGAATCCGGTAATTTTACTTTTCCGTTTATTGGTGCAGTTTCCGACGGAACATACTATATCAAAGTTTATAACAATTTTGGAGATACATCTAAACTCGAATATCGTATTTCGTCAAAATTTGTACCCACAGACTATGCGGAAAAAGAATTAAATGATTCTTACCAAACCGCCAACACACTTACCATAGGTCAAAAACACTCTGGAACATCCAACCATTATGAGGATCAAGATTTTTATAAAATCTCAACTTCATCGACGGGAAAACTGTATATCTCTTTTGATCACGATTATGTCGATAAATATGCTTGTTGGACTGTAGAATTATATCTCTATTCTGATTACAAGTATACTAAATTAAGTAGCAAAGAAATTTATGCTAATGAATCCGGCACTTTTGACTTTCCATTTATCGGAGCTGTTTCAGGCAAAACATACTATATTAAAGTATGTAACAGCTTTGAAAATGCATCGGGAATCGAATATTCTATTTCGTCGAAATTTATATCCACCGATTATGCTGAAAGAGAATCGAATGACTCTTACCAAACCGCTAACACACTTACTATTGACCAAACCTTCACCGGAACAACAAGCAACTACGGTGATCAAGACTTTTATAAAATCACAACATCCTCAAGCGGAAAACTCTACATCTCCTTTGATCATGATTATATTGATACTGATTCTTATTGGAATGTAACTTTATACCTTTTCTCAAATAATAAGTATACCGAACTCTGTAGTCAAAGCGTTTATGCTCATGACTCGGGCACGTATAATTTCCCATTTGTGGGTACTACACCGAATGGCATTTACTATATTAAAATAAGCAACGGTTATCAAAGCGCAGCCGGTATTGAGTACATGTTATCTGCAAAATTTATTCCCACAGAATATGCTGAAAAAGAACTCAACGATTCATATCAAGCCGCAAATGTAATTGCTCTTAACAATGAATACGCAGGAACAATGAACAGCGATAACGATCAGGATTTCTACAAATTTACAGCTACGACATCCGGAAATATCCCTATTACTTTTAGACATAAATATAAAGATCAAAACGGTTATTGGAGAATAACTGTATACAGTTATCAAAACAATGAATACAAGGAAATTGCAAATAAAGAAATAAACATTAATAATAGCGTTGAATCCGATCTTTTATACACAATTTCAGCGGTCAAAAATAATACATACTTTGTTAAAATAACAAACGGTTATGAATACGCAACCGGTAATGAATATACAATTCTCCTCGGTCAAAAGTCCGCTCCAACGACCTACACAGTCACCTATAATGCCAACGGCGGAAGTGTTTCTCCGTCAAGTGCAAAAGTAACGGCAGGCGGCTCGGTAACGCTGCCGACACCGACAAAAACCGGTTACACCTGTCTCGGCTGGTCAGCAAGCAGTTCGGCTACAACTGCAAGTTATTCGTGTGGCACATCATATAAACCGACTCAAAATATAACTCTTTACGCTGTTTGGAAGAAAAACGCTCCGACAATGTGTACTCTCACCTATAATGCCAATGGCGGAAGCGTCTCGCCGTCAAGCGCAACATTTGAAATGGGCAAAACGGTAACGCTTCCGACACCGATAAGAAGCGGCTACACCTGTCTCGGCTGGTCGACAAACAAATCGGCAACTTCGGCAGAATATGAGTGTGGAAAATCGTATACTATTCTCGGCAGTGCAATCCTTTACGCAGTATGGCAGAAAAATTCCACGGATAAAGCACAGGTTTACGGAGTAACTCTTCAAGACAGCATTTCCGTTGATTACAAAGGTACTGCAAAAATTATACCCACAATCGACAAGGATCGCAATGCGAAATATTCTGTAAAATGGGAAAGCTCAAACAGCTCTGTTGTCAGCGTTGATAATGACGGAAACATACACGGACTTAAAAAGGGCAGTGCAAAAGTTACTTGCACCGTTACCGATTCATATGGAAACACGTATTCCGATTCCTGCAATGTTAACGTCAAATATTCCGGTGTTCAATGGGTTATTATCATCGTTCTCTTCGGTTGGATTTGGTACATCTAAATAATATTTCGGCCGC
>OIZX01000239.1_pt1 | contig 42047 bp, 36 predicted proteins | sample 1588621 | NCBI WGS metagenome assembly OIZX01 (sample SAMN03283276) | human gut metagenome | biome: human-associated habitat; material: feces | host: Homo sapiens | place: Peru | collected 2012 | reverse complement strand
TCTTGTCGAGGTTGTCGGAGTGGTCTTCGGTGTTGGCGTTGAAGTCGTTCTTCGGGCCGAAGTTCCTGTGGCCGCCGTTCCTGCGAGCACCGCCTTGCGGGCATCATCGGGCGCGTCATTGATATAATCGAAGTAAGCACATTCGGGCAGGAAGAAACCACATTTCTCCACGGCGATGTCCTTATATTCACGCTCCATCCGGGTGCCTTTGTGGCTGTTGTATTCATCATCTATCTCGGCCTTATGCTGCTTGAAGAGCACGTCGGCATAGCGGAGGAAGATTAGACCGAGGATTGGTTGACCATATTTGTTGGCAGCCAAGTGTGCTCCGGCACGGAGAATGTCGGCGGAATGCCAAAGGTTATCTTTCAGATTCTTAAGTTCTGTGTCAGTCTTTTGTCCGAATGTTGGCTCAGACTATAAATATACACAAATTTCTTCTTATAGATCAAAATATTCCGGACCATGGATTGATCCGGAAACTTTATTGGCAATTGTTTATCATTTATAGGAGGCGTATTCCACCTTTTGATCGCCTAAAGGAGGAATATTCATGGATGATCCGGCTACAGCATGGACTTCAATGTCGAGATCAGATTGCCGTGAAAGAGGAAGTCTTCGCGGAATTCGTAGGTGCCGTCCTTGTGGACAAGGACGTAGGCGGGGATGCCGTAGATCTTGAATTTATTGTGGGCGATTTCATCCCACTGCTCTTTGCTCAGGCGGTAATGCACGCCCTTGATGTCCTGGATCCTTTTCTGATACTCGGCGTACGGAGATGTCGTGTTGGCGATGTAGAGCCAGACAATCTCGTCGCTGTTCAGTTCTTTGGACTTGTAAGGCTCGATGGCGTTCATTGCCATCGCGCACGGGCCGCACCATGTGTTCCAGAAGTCCACGAGGACGATCTTCCCTTTGTATGGGGCGATGATTTCGTCAAACAGCTTGTCTCCCGGGCTCTCAGGAGTGTCCTTGAATCCGAATTTGTGGCTGTCGATCTTTCTGGCTTCCGCCAATTCGGAATACATGCTTCCCAGAATCGCTGCGGCCAAAGGATGGCAATTTGATGTGATTCCTTTTAGTTCCTCTTCCGTCATGCTTCCCGCCTTGATTCTTGGAATATACACCAGGTCGGCATCCTTAAGGTCGTAGAGTAGTTTCCCGCGGTCTCCAAGCACGGACTCCCAGTCTGAGTCTGAGTCATTCACGCCGTAGATGAGATATTCCGCATTGCCTCCTTCAAGCAGCCTTGGATCAGTCATGTCGAACAAAGAGTCGATTTCAGACAACAGAGCAGGAGGAAGATTGGTGAACTTGAACGGAATATCCCCGTCCTTGACCTTGTGGACAGTTCTGTAGTTCCTTTTTCTGAGATAGTAAGCATTCCCGAAAGCCATTACTGTCTCGTTCTTGATTTGGTACTCGTAATACTCTTTGACACTCAATGGAATATCTTTGGACTCCAGGTCGCTCATGATTTTGCGATATTTTTCCTTGATTTTCCTGACATATTCCTCATCGCTCGCTTTGTAGTCCGTCAGGTCGCTGTACCAGACGTCCATGCTTGGCGGATTGCGCAGTCTCTCGTTGTTCGCGTAGTTGTTGAACGCAGCATAATAGCCGTCGGCGTGGATTTTTGACACCGTCTGCAGTTTGTGATTCGGGAAATGTGTGTTCCTGACTCTCACGGCATCGCTGAAAGGGTTCACATAGACATTGACGGTCTCTCCAGGAGTGAGCAGCAGAAGAGTCTCCACTTTAGTTGTGAAGGTGAACGCGCTCGAAGGTCCGCAGATGTCGAATGTGAATGTGGCGGTGTGGGTCAGGGTGTCAATTTCCTGTTCCATGTCCAAACGTTGCTGCAACAATCGATTCACGACCAGATTCACACTTTTGACAAGTCTATCGCTTCCGGCGGGATAATGAAACACTACGGTCGTCTTTCCTGCTGTGAACTGTGGGTCGGGAAGTGGAGTGTTTCTGTCAGGGAAAGTCTTTAGTTCATCGGGCAACTCCTTGAACTGTCTAACGGTTTGCCTGCCTGTCAGATCTATTCCGAATAGTTTGAATCCATCTTTTGCTTCGGATTCAATGAAATCGATTGACTTTGTCCCCTTTGGTACCGGCGGAAACACAAGCGCGAATGAGTCCCTTCCATTCTCCGGCATGAAGTGCTTCTTCCCGGGAGTGAGGCAGCCGGAATAACCTGTCATCCGCAGTTTTTCCCCGTCCTTGGCAACGATGTAGGATGATGTGTCGATCCTGATCCAATATTTAGGACGAAACTTCGCGCTGAAATGAATTGTAGTGGAAGAGTCCGTCAACACTATGCGTCTTACGTCCAGGGTTCGCCCAGGACTGTATAGGTCAACGACAGGGTAGTCCAGTACAGTCGTGTCATTGGTTTTCGCATCGGTGGCGACACTTCTCCTGCCCGCGCCGCAGGACGCGAGTACAATGGCCAGAATGATGGTGGTGGCAATCACCACAAAGGAACGGTTATGATTCATGAATATTTATGTTGTTTCTTGGCAAGATTGTCTTGGACTATAAATATACGAGTTCTTCCTTGATAATGAAAGATGATGGTGACTAAAATTGTCTTTTTAGTCACCATCATCATATTCGGTTGCCACCTCAATCACTTGAGGGAGCATATTCATTAAAAGAACTCCTCAGTGTTCTTGTCGAGGTTGTCGGAGTGGTCTTCGGTGTTGGCGTTGAAGTCGTTCTTCGGACCGAAGTTCCTGTGGCCGCCGTTCCTGCGGTCGTCGCCGTTCCTGCGGTCTCCACCACGGTCGTAGCCGCGGCGGTCATCGCCGTTTCTGCGGTCGAAGCCTCCGTTCCTGCGGTCACCGTTGCGACGGTCGTCTCCGCCATTCCTGCGGTCAAAGCCGTTCCTGCGGTCACCGCCACGGTCGTTGCCTCCGCGTGGACGACGCTCCGGCTCTACGTAGCCTTCCGGCTTCGGAGTGAGGGCGCGCATAGAGAGTCTCATCTTGCCTGTCTTGGCATCGATCTCAAGGAGTTTCACGTCAACTTCCTGACCAACTGTAAGGACATCCTCTACATTCTCTGTCTTGTTCCAAGCGATCTCTGACACGTGGAGAAGGCCTTCCTTGCCAGGGAGGATCTCGACGAACGCGCCGAACTCAAGGATTGAGACAACCTTTCCGTGGTAGGTCTGGCCGACCTCCGGAACAGCGCAGATGCTCTGGATCCAGTCGTAAGCCTTCTGCATGGCGGCAGCATCGTTCGTGGCGATGTCCACAACACCCTTGCCGTCGATCTCATCGATGGAGATGACAGCGCCGGTCTCGGCCTGGATCTTCTGGATGGTCTCACCACCCTTTCCGATGACAGCTCCGATGAAGTCCTTATCGATCTCGAAGGACTTGATTCTCGGAACGAACGGCTTGTAGTCCTCGCGAGGTTTGTCGATGCACTTCATCATCTCACCCATGATGTGCATTCTGCCTTCGTGAGCCTGCTGGAGAGCCTTCGCGAGAACCTCGTATGAAAGACCGTCAACCTTGATGTCCATCTGGGTCGCGGTGATACCGTCCTTGGTACCGGCCACCTTGAAGTCCATGTCACCGAGGTGATCCTCGTCACCGAGGATATCGGTAAGGATGGCGTAGCGGCCGTTAGGGTTCTTCTCGTCGGTGATAAGTCCCATAGCCACACCGGCAACCGGCTTGCTGATCTGAACACCGGCGTCCATAAGGGCGAGACAGCCGCCGCAGATCGAAGCCTGTGATGAAGATCCGTTTGACTCAAGAATATCAGAGACAACGCGTACAGCGTAAGGGAACTCCGGAGCCTTAGGCATAACGGCCTTGAGAGCTCTGAATGCCAGGTTTCCGTGACCTACCTCACGACGGCCAACACCTCTCTGGGCCTTGGCCTCTCCGGTGGCGAACGGAGGGAAGTTATAGTGGAGGACAAACTGCTGGGTCTCCTGTACGAGAACCTCGTCCATCTCCTTCATGTCCATCTTTGTTCCGAGGGTGACGGAGGCAAGGGCCTGTGTCTCACCACGGGTGAATATAGCCGAGCCGTGAGCGCAAGGCAGACAGTCAACCTCGCACCAGATAGGACGTACCTGTGTGGTCTGACGACCGTCCACACGAAGGCCCTCGTCGAGGACAAGATTCCTCAGAGCCTCTCTCTGTTCGTGACCGAAATATCTGTTGATCATCATCTTCTTGGCATCCTGCTCCTCTTCGGTCAGACCAAGAGACTCGACGCACTCCTTCTTGATGGCCTCGAAACCGTCCTCTCTCTCGTGCTTAGGCCTCGCGGACTTGGCGAGAGCGTAGCACTTGTCGTAGGCGAAATCGTGGATCTTCTTCTTGAGATCCTCGTCCTCCTCGTCGTGAGGATAGTCTCTCTTGACATCCTTGCCGAGCTCCTTGTTGAGCTCTTTCTGGATGCGGCAGTGCTTCTTGATCTCCTCGTGGGCGAACTTGATGGACTCAAGCATAACATCCTCGGAAACCTCCTTCATCTCACCCTCGACCATCATGATGTTCTCCTCGGTGGCGGCGACCATAAGCTCAAGGTCGGCCTTTTCCATCTCGCTGAAGTTAGGGTTGATCTTGAACTCTCCGTCGATCCTTGCCACACGTACCTCAGAGATAGGCCCGAGGAACGGAATGTCGCTGGCAGCCAGAGCGGCTGAAGCGGCGAGACCTGCGAGTGCGTCAGGCTGGATGTCCTTCTCGGCTGAGATCAGCCAGATGTTGACGAACACGGCAAGGTGGAAATCCTCAGGGAACAGAGGCCTTAGAGCCCTGTCAACGAGGCGTGAAATCAAAATCTCGTAGTCGGAGGCCTTGCCCTCTCTCTTCATGAATCCGCCCGGGAAACGTCCCGCGGAATAGAATTTTTCCTTGTAGTCCACCTGAAGTGGAAGGAAGTCTGTGTCTTCTGCTGCTTCTTTAGCGCAGGTAACAGTGGCCAGGAGCATCGTGCCTCCCATCTTGACCACCGCCGAACCGTCTGCCTGCTTGGCAACTTTGCCGGTTTCGATCTCGATCACCCGACCGTCGGATAATTCGATCTTCTTTGTGATGATGTTCATTTTACTGTTTTTACCGCGTGTCCTCAACAAAATATATCTGAAAACTTCAGCGTCTTTCTAAATCGTGGAATATCTTCGATTCCATTTAATAAAAAAGGGACGGCTGCGTCATAAAGCGCGGCCAATCCCTTTTCTGTTCCTATCGTGAATTTATCGACGGAGACCGAGCTCCTTGACGATCTTTCTGTATCTCTCGATGTCGATCTTCTGGAGGTAGTCCAGAAGCTGACGCCTCTTGCCTACGAGACGGAGAAGGGAACGACGGGTGACAACATCCTTCTTGTTCTTCTTCACATGCTCTGTGAGGTGATTGATACGGTAGGAAAATAAAGCAACTTGACTCTCTGGTGAGCCGGTGTCTGTATTAGACTTTCCGTACTTAGCGAAAATCTCTTGCTTCTTGTCGGCTTGTAAATACTCTGCCATTTTCGCAAAAAATTTTGTTGATGATTAATAACGTCTTCTTCCCCGCACCCTGCGGAAAAGCGTGCAAAGATAGGCATAATTTTCAGATAATCAAAATATTTTCCGAATATTCAAATTTAATTCAAATCGTACGATGAATGTGTCACTCTCTCGGTCTGCCGGAACTTGCCGATCCTCCAGTAGATTGAAATATAAATCATGCGTCCACGCCGCCGTGTCCATGTTTTCTGGACGAATTTGGATGAGAATATTGTGGATTTCATATATGAACGTCCGTGAAGCACATCTTCAATTCCGATCGTGCCCCCGAAATTAGCCTTTTCCCAGTATTTCGAGACGGTAAGATCCATAAGCGGCTCAACCCGCAGGTCTTTTGATTGCGCCGTGACACCAGTCGGGAGCATCAGCAGGCTTTGTCCTACTTGTGCGAAACCAAGGTCGAAGGATGCGTTTTCCGAAAGGCTGAATGAGTTGAAGGTGTTGGTTTTCTCACCGTATATCTCGTAGCGTGAACGTCTGTGACTTACCTGCACGTTCAAATCGATCTTGTCAGTCGGCCGGAATTTGCCGGCCAGTGAGACGCTTGATGATGAATGCCTGCCTATGTTTGCGTAGGAGGTTGTCCTGACATTGTCCTCATTCACGGTGGATATCCTTTGAATGGCGTTCGGAGTAACATCGTAACTGGCGTTGACAGTGAGCTGGTCGAGCCATTTTACTTTGAAATTTCGCTGTAATCCACATGATACCGAGTGGCTGACCTCACCTTTGAGGTCAGGATTACCAGTCTTGATGTTATAAGGATCTGAGGTGTCTGAATATGGGTCCAGTTGTTCCTGACGCGGTCGCCTGCTCCGGCATATGTAAGATGAGGAGAGCTTGTAGTCCTTCAGGAAGATCCAAGAGATCCCGACCATGGGTATCAGATTGAACTCGTTGTAGTCAAGGGACTTCGATGAAGCCAAGTCCACTCCTTTGTTGTCGATATATTCGGCTTTCACACCTATGCTGAAGCCCATTTTCCTCTTGAAAAGATTCCCGAGAACCATTGCGTCGGTGTATGCCACTCCTTGATTATAGTCCATGCCGCCTATGCTCCCGCTCCAATATTCGGTCCTGTCATTATAGTCCCTGAACATGTATCCTGTCTCAATCTTCGCTCCCCATTTTCTGTTTTTGTCCCTGAACTTAAGGTTTGCGGAGATGTTATGCTGCAAGTCGGAGTTGGCGGAGTGGTTGTAAAGCGGATCGCCCGAAGATTCACGAAAGAGGTTCTCATAGGAGGAACTTTCGGAATTTCTCATAGTGTATTTCACGGTGACACCGCAGTCCCGTCTCCAATCGTAATTGGCACGGAATCCGGCGTTCAGCCTGAAAGGCGAGGTTGTTGCCTTCGTAGAGGCGGTTACGGTAGTCTCTTCGTTCTGTCCCGGCCTCATGATGGAGGATTCGGTTTCCAATCGTTCATGACTGTCCTGCCTGTTTGTCCCGATGCTCGCGTTAAACCTCAGCTTATCTTTCATGAAAGTCCTGAACAGATTCATGTTCAGGTTCTGTCCTTTGGAGTCACTATCCGATGTGCTGTTCCCTTCAAACGAGCTTGGGGCGGAACCATCGGCACTGTATGAAGTCCTTGAATATTCATTTGTCAGAGATGGCTTGTTCTCATAGTTGAAGGAATATCTCAGTCCGATTCCGATCAAGGGGGTGTTCACGACCGCGTCCGGAGTGAAGTCATGGCTGTTATGTGATGAAGAATATCCCGTCAGTTGGGCTGCGGCTCCGAATGGAAGCGGTTTGTCCAGCGTGATCACCAACATTGGCGCGGCGTTGTTGTACTCGGGAGAATTCGGGAGGATCAATTCGATTTTTGACATGTAGTCCGCCTTGATGAAACTCATCGGGTACTGTCGGGATTTGCTTATCATGTCGTTCTCTTTGTCATCAATGAGGATCTTTTCCAATGGAATGTGGCCGTATTCCAGATCTCCGTTCCTGACGGACATCTTCAGTCCGGGGACCTTCGACATGAACGCCGACATGTTCATCCTTGCCGCGTCCGGATCCGCTGACACGTCATAGACGATCCTGTCCGATTCCTTCTTTATCAGTGTCTTCGCGAAAATCCCTGCGGCATCCAACTCCTCATTGTCTTCCTTGAGACGTATCTTTCCAAGATCCAACTCACCTCCTGCACAGTGAATCTTCTTGACCCAGCTTCCGCATCCGAGAAACGAGACCGTTATTTGGTAGTCACCATTTTTATGAACCTTGATCTCAAAGTTTCCGTCACCGTCACTCGCACAGGCCCCGACCAGTTTACTGTCCGACCTGTAAACCCCCACATTCGCGAACTCCACAGTCTTCTTCCCCTTATCATCAAACACGCGTCCCCTGACCACCGTCTCCGCATGGACAGGAACTGCGACCAGAACAAAAATAACAAGAAAGAAGACAACTCTGTTCATTAAACAGCAGCGTTTTTATTCACGAATCTTTTTCCGTACCAAATCATGTAAGTCCGATACAGTAATTACAGCGTCGCGATCTGTTTCATTTAACTTAATATCATAAACCTCTTCACATTCATCGAAGATCTCGAACATATCAAGAGAGTCTGCACCTAAATCATATCTGAAAACAGATTCTGGCTGCACTACATTGAAACTGAGGTTTAGTTTATCCGCGACTAAAATTCTGATGGATGTCATCAAATCAACTTCCGTGTCAGTATTGGAAACTGTCATGATTGGTGTTGCAGAGTCGGTTTAGTGATTGAGGGCCGCGGCATCAGCGATAAAGCATACTTGCATCATGCAGGCCAACATTATGGCCGAAATTCATTTTATTCTCATACTTTATTTAGAGGAAATATAATATTTATATTTACAGTATAAAAATATTGCCAATAAAAAGATTCTGAATGGAAGAGCCCTCTTGGGGGAGGATAATTCAGTACAACCGGTAGCCGCGCAGGGCCCGTTGTTTGGCGAGATGGTCGGGGCAGAGGGATTCGAGGAGGGCGTGGAACTGGGGTCCGTGGTTGGGGCGCTTCAAATGGCAGAGCTCGTGGAGGATGACATAGTCCCGCAGCTCGTCCGGTAGGCGCACGAGGTTGAGGTTAAGGTTGATGTTGCCTTTGCGTGAGCAGCTTCCCCAGTTCGAGGAGTTGTGCTTGATGCGGACGGAATTATATTCAAATGAATATCTTGCCGCGAGTTCATGAAGACGTGCGGGAAGAACCTCTTTCGCCGTTTTCCGCAATGCCTCTATTTCTTCCGGAGTGGGAATATGCTCGGATCCGATTCGCTCGCGCTGCCGCTCCTGAACCTTCATGACCCAGTCTTTTTTAGCCAGAAAGAACTCCAGTCCGGCCTTGTACGGAACGAAGTAAGGAATGGTAACGGTAACGCCCCTGCGGGGATTCACGCGAAGTGTCACCCTGCGGGAGCGTACATTTTTCCGGATTGTAACGCTACCGGTGTCCGGATCGTCAAAGATTTTCTCCATTATCGATGTCATCAGCACCTGGAATCACGTCACAGTTGCCCTGCACGGATTTCAGGCTGATCTTTGACAAATATCTGACAGCCAGGAACAAAACAGCGGCGCTTACAATGAATATGATCACATAGATCCCAGTCGGGATTATGTCCATAAGACTCGCGTCGGCTCCCAAATCCTTGAACGCCGGAAGCTTGGAGGACAGTACCGAGACCGTGTTGTTGACGCAGTGCATCAGCATCGTGAGCTTCAGCGAGCCGGTCTTGTAATAGACATAGCCGAAGAAGCTTCCGAGGATGAACGCTGAGATTCCCTGCCAGAGGTTGCCGTGGATCGTGGCGAAGAAGATCGCCGAGATGGCTATCGCAAGAGCGGGATTCATCCCCCTCCTGCTGCCGTCCTCGCCTGGTTCGCCCTTTCGGGAATAGTTCAGAAGGCCCCTCAGCACGATGCCCCTGCACATCCATTCCTCAAGCAATGGAGCGAAAACGCACATGCTCAGCAGGCTGACCCAAAGCGGCCCGTCGAGCAACTGCTCCATGGTCTTGACCAAGGTTTCGTCCATGTCCGGCATCAACGCCATCAGAGGCTCAAGCATCAAGGCCAGGGCTATTGTGCCGAAAGCCATAAGGATGGCCGTGAGCGCTCCTCCCCAGGGACCGGAATGATTGCTGTCCAACGCGTAGCCTCTGTCGAATGTCGAGTTCCGCATACTCCTGAGCCTCACGTACATCAGCACTGGAATGAACTGCACCGGATAGACGATAAGCATGCTGTAGTACAGCGGAAATCCCGGCAGGAATATCATCAGTCCGATGTTGATCAGGCTGCCGAGTATCATCCCGGCCAGGAACCAGCCCAGAACAGCGAAAACACCGGCCACGCCTGGAGTGTACCAGGCGCAGCCGGAGAAAAGGTCGTAGTTCTTCTCGACCTTGCGTGGTCTGAGAAAAGACATTACTTCTTCCAGAGAGGTGTAGGATAAACGCCCTTGTCAACGAGTTCCTGGAACTTGGCCACAACGCCCGGGCGGTCTTCCTTGTAGGTCACTCCGAACCAGTGTGAGTCGGTGGAAAGGACCTCGCACTTGTAGCCGCGCTCCTTCATCAGGATGTCAACGGCGTAAGGGATGTAATATTCCTTCTTCAACTCATTGATGTTCTGCTCCAGGAAGCTTGTGAACACTTCCTCGCTGAGCTGGAAGTAATCCGGTGTGAAGCCCCACATATTCATTGAGCAAAGCGCCTTGCCGTCGAGTTCGACGTGGGTTTCGCCGTTGACGGAGTTGTCGCCATAGACCTTGCCGTCAGCCTCTTTGCCGATGTTCAGGTGCTCGGCGATGCCGGTGAGGTGAAGGTCCTGGTCGTAGTAGCAGATGCCGCGTGAGACCTTGCCATATTCAGAAAGGGTGTTGTCAAGCTCGAAGCCGACGATGCTGCACGTTCCGGTGGTGCCTTCGTGTGCCCTGAGCCAGTCGCCGAGGATCTTGAAGGATTCCTTGCCGTAGTAGTCGTCACCGTTGATCACGGCGAACGGCTCGTGGATTACATCTTTTGCCATCAGCACGGCGTGGGCGGTTCCCCAAGGCTTCTGCCTCTCCGGATTGAGTTTGAACTGAGAAGGGATCTTGTCCAGTTCCTGGATCACGAAATCGAACTCAAGAGGAGTGCCGTCCGGGCAGGTGATGCCGCTGTACTTATCCTTCACGGTCTGCTCGAACTGCTCGCGGAAATATTCCCTGACGATGTACACGACCTTGCCGAAGCCGGCGTTGACCGCGTCGTAGATTGAATAGTCGATGATTGTCTCGCCGTTAGGGCCGAGGCCGTCCATCTGTTTTAGTCCGCCGTAACGGCTGCCCATCCCGGCTGCAAGTACAAGAAGTGTAGGTTTCATATCTTTTTGAATATTAATGATTTCAAACTGTCGTTGGAAAAATTCGAGAAATCCATTCTTTTCATTTTCCTTAATTCTACAAAAATAACTATTTTTGTACAAATATTGTTCTAAAGCAGTGGGAAAGTTCAGGGACATCTGGAATCGTGATTTGGATGGGAAGAACGCTGAAAGGCGCTCTTTTGTTCGTTATGCCATTTGCGTCACCGCCATTTTCCTCGTCATGGTGGGATTTGTCAGACAAAACAACATCGTCCGCTGGATCAGGGCCGGCCTCGAGATCCACAATCAGGAAAAGCTGATCGAGAGGTACAGCGCCGAGATCAAGGATATGGACCGTCAGATTCACGGCCTGACCCACAGCAAGGATTCCTTGGAACGGTTCGCCCGCGAGAACTTCGGATTCGCCGAGCCTGGCGATGACGTTTACATCATAGAAAAATAATTTTACTTGAATATGGACTTTCATTCTCTTCTGGCAGTGTCTCCGATTGACGGTCGCTATGCTGCCAAAACCGCGTCATTGAGACAGTATTTCAGCGAGTTCGCCCTGATCCGCAACCGCGTACGCGTGGAAGTGGAATATTTCATCACCCTTTGTGAGATTCCTCTGCCGCAGCTCGCCGACTTCGGAGAAGGCACCGGGATGAGCCGTGACGAATTGTTCACCCGCCTGAGCCAGCTCTACCAATCGATGACTCCGGAGGACGCGCAGAAGGTGAAGGACATCGAGAAAATCACCAACCACGATGTCAAGGCCGTTGAATATTTCATAAAAGAGAAATTCAAGGCTCTTGGAATATCCCGCTGGCAGGAGTTCGTCCACTTCGGCCTGACCTCCCAGGACATCAACAACACCTCACAGCCGCTGATGCTTAAGGAAGCTCTTGAGAATGAATATATTCCCGCGCTCAAAGAGGTGATTTCCATCCTTTCTGCCGATGTCGAGGCGTGGAAGGATGTCCCGATGCTGGCCAGGACACACGGCCAGCCGGCCACCCCGACAAGACTCGGGAAAGAGTTTCAGGTTTTCGTCTCAAGGCTTGAGGAGCAGTTACGCCAGTTCGGCCAACTGACCTGGCCCGCCAAATTCGGCGGCGCGACCGGCAATATGAACGCCCACAAGGTCGCCTTCCCGGACATCGACTGGCCGGCGTTCGCCGACAGGTTCGTGGCCTCTCTTGGTCTCAAGAGGTCCTTCCCGACAACCCAGATAGACCACTACGACAATCTCGCGGCGATCTTCGACTGCCTGCGTCGCATCAACACTATTCTCATCGATCTGTGCAGGGACATCTGGACCTACATCTCGATGGAATATTTCCACCAGCAGGTCGCCAAGAACGAGGTTGGGTCTTCGGCTATGCCTCACAAGGTCAATCCGATAGATTTCGAGAACGCCGAAGGTAACCTTGGAATGGCCAACGCCGTGCTGACTTTCCTTTCGATGAAGCTCCCGATCTCCAGACTGCAAAGGGATCTGACCGACTCCACCGTTCAGCGTAACATCGGTGTCCCTGTGGCTCACGGAATGATTGCTCTCGCCTCGTTGAAGAAAGGCCTCGGCAAGCTGATTCTGAACCGTCCGGCCATCGATGCCGAACTGCACCGTAACTGGGCCGTGGTCGCCGAGGCCATCCAGACAATCCTCCGCCGCGAGAACTACCCGAATCCGTACGAGACCCTCAAGAATCTCACCCGCACCGGCGCCGCCATTGACGAGAAGACCATCGAGGACTTCATCAGCACCCTCGATGTCGCCGACTCCGTCAAGGAAGAGCTCCGCTCCATCACTCCGTGGAACTACACCGGCTTCTGATAGATCGATCGGTCACCGAACCTGTCGGAGTGACCGGTAACAATGCTTTTAGAGTATCAGCAGAAGCGCGAAGACGTAGAGCATGAACCCCTGGAAACGGAGGCGGGTTTTGGTGCTGTGGTGCAGCATCTCCTCGGTCGGGTCGTCACCGGTCATCTCCAGCAGAGTCCCGTCCGATGGGATGCGGCTGTGTGAATATTTCCGGATGAGTTGGCCGTCGTTGAACCATGTGGCTCCACCGTTCGAGCGGTTGAGGGTGACGAGCGTTTTTTTGTCAGCGAAATATGTCGAGCCGGTCAGCCGTGAATGCACCTCAGGTACGATCACAGTCAACTTGTCGAATTGTTCCTTTGTGGAGGAGACCAGCAAAAGGGGAGTGAAGCCGGCGGCTTTAGCCCCGTCAAGAGCATTGGCTATCCTTGTCCAGAAAGCGCCGTTGGCCTTGGACGGATCATAGACCGAAACCGCAAGCACGTTGCCGTAGATGGCTTTTTCATCCTGATAGTTTCCCGATGAATCCGTGAACGAGAGCGCCGGCCTGTTGTCCTCGATTTCCGTTCCGTTGATCAGTATGGTCTCCGTGCGGACAAATGTCCAGGTCGAATCCGGAAGGTTATCCAGATCAAATGCCCCCTCCTGACCGTTTTTCTCGTAAATGATCGTGGATTTGTAGTTGCCGGAGGCATCCTCATAATCGTCACCTGCGGAAGCCAGCAGTTCACTTCCCGGGGTGAACTCGGTGTAATCCACAAGCGGGATTGTTGTCAATGAATAGACGGCGAAGAGAATTATTGAGGCCGACACGATGCCGAAAGAGACATATTTCCGCTTCCTGTTTTTGCCGAAATGCTTGAACGGCAGGAACGCTGTCATCGCCAAAGCCAACAGAACCAGATTCTTAAGGAATGTCTGGAAGTTGGTCAGGTGGATCACCTCTCCGAAGCAGCCGCAGTCAGTCAGGCTTACCGGATTGAATATGGCCAGAAACAACGTCAGCACCGTGAAGAAGACAATCATAGCGGTGGTTATGATGGCGACCTGTTTCCTCCACACGCCACTGATCATCGCCGCACCGAGGATGGCTTCCGCGAGCGCGAGAACCACGGCGGTCGCCTTTGCGGTTGGCAGCAGGAACGTTACATGGAAGAATCTGAAATACCCTTCCATCACAAGACCCGCTCCTACCGGATCAAGCAGTTTGAATATCCCCGCGAGCAGGAACACCACACCAATCAAAAAAGCGCACAGCCTTCTCAGCCTGAAGAGGAAAACGTTGTTCATTTTGCTTCGATATGTTCGTCAATAACTTTCTTCACCTTTGCGAATATCCCGTCCGGCGGCAGCATCTCCCCGAACTCGTCCGAGCAGTCTATTCTGATGAAATCCGGATCCAGCGCTACCTGCTGCCTGTAGATCGCCCGCACCTGCTTCTGGAACTCTATGTCTGATTCGTGAATATCCTGGGAGCCGTGGAGATATTCCCTGTCCTTTCCCGTCCGCGCCGAGTCCAACCTGCTCTCGACGAATGTGATGGGAACATCCAAGAATATATTCAAGTCTGGCTTCGGGAGGCCGAAGTCGCCATATTCAGTGTTGAAGATCCATTCGCGCAGGTTCTCTCTTTCCTCAGGGGCGCTCAGTTTGGCGCATTGGTATGCGATGTTGGAATAGACGTACCTGTCCAGCAGCACCGATCCGCCTTCCGCCAGCGTCTTCTTCATCTGGGGGGCCGCCCCGTGCCTGTCCTCGGCGAACAGCAGGGCCACCAGTTGAGGGTGAACCGACTCGTTGCTTCCGAAATCCCCGCGCAGAAACCGGCTGATCAGATCGCCATAGACCGGCGCGTCGTATCTTGGAAAGTGAATGTATTCCAATTCCGGGCATATCTTTTCGAGATACGCCTTCAACTTCTTGACTTGCGTGGATTTCCCAGCTCCGTCCAAACCTTCCAGAACGACCAGCATAACGATTGATTTTTCTGATGGCGGTCTTGAGCAATGCTCAAAACTTATTCCGAATCACAAAGATATTCAATTTTTGTCTATTTTTGTTCAAAATTAATGTCATTATGGGAAACAAGGCAGACAGAAATATTCAGGTGATGGGCATAGTGAACCTCACCGACGACTCTTTTTTCGCAGGCAGCCGCAACCTCCGGGCGGACGGGACCTTCGATGAGGAACTTTTCCGGGGCAGGATTGTGAATATGCTTGAGTCGGGCTCCGACATTCTCGATCTGGGTGCCTGCTCGACACGCCCAGGCTCAGACTCCATCAGTGAGGAAGAGGAGTGGAAGCGGCTTGAGCCGGCCTTGCATATTCTTGCATCTGAGCATCCTGAGGTCAGGATTTCGATTGACACTTTCAGGCCTTCCGTCGTGAGCCGCGCGTTCGACATCGTCGGCCCTTTCGTAGTGAACGATGTCAGCGGTGGGTGTGAGGACATGTGGAGGCTGCTTGGCCAGCTTCAGTTGCCGTACATCGCCATGCACACCCGTGGCACTCCAAAGAATATGCAGAGTCTCACCGACTATGACAATGTCACCGAGGCTGTCCGTGAGTTCTTTGAAGGGATAGCCGCCGAGGCGGATCGGCACGGGGTGAAGGATTGGATTCTGGATCCAGGTTTCGGTTTCGCCAAGACCGTGGAGCAGAACTGGCAACTCCTTCGCGAGATGTCTGTGCTTCAGGAGTTTGACAAGGATATTCTCGTGGGCCTTTCTCGCAAGAGCTTCCTCTTCAGGCCTCTGGGCATCACTCCGGCTGACGCATTGCCTGCCACACAGGTCGCCGACTTCATCGCCCTGCAAAACGGCGCGGACATCCTCCGCGTCCACGATGTCGCCGAGGCTGTCCGCACAGTCAATCTCTACCGCCTTTTAAATGGTATTTAAGGTAACTAGCGTGTTAATCGGAGCGTAGCGACGCAAGGGGTCTGGGGAGACCGCTCCCCAGTGCCCCACCGGGGCTGTCCCGAAGGGGCTGGGGGTTGATTTTACGGGCGCTTGATTGAAAAAAAGGAGGCTTTTTTAGCCTCCTTTTTTTAGTCAAGCGTCTGCTTGATTTCCGTGATCACGAACGCCTCGATGTTGTCCCCGACCTTCAGGTCGTTGAACTTCTCGATGCCGATACCGCACTCCATTCCAGCGGAAACCTCCTTCACGTCGTCCTTGCCCCTCTTGAGCGAGGCGAGTTCGCCGGTATAGACCACGATACCGTCACGGATAAGCCTGCACTGCGCGGTCTTAGAGATCTTGCCATCCCTGACAATACATCCGGCGATCGTGCCGACCTTGGAGATCTTGAAGGTCTGCTTGACCTCCGCCGTTCCGGTGATCTCCTCCTTCTTGATAGGCTCAAGCATACCCTCGATACCGTCCTTAACATCGTTGATGGCATCGTAGATGACGGAGTAGAGACGGATTTCGATTCCCTGCTCGTCGGCCAGTTTCCTTGCGTCCGTGGAAGGACGTACCTGGAATCCGATGATGACCGCATCCGAAGCCTCGGCCAGGATCACATCGGACTCGGAGATCGCTCCCACAGCCTTGTGGATCACATTGACACGAACCTGCTCGGTCGAGAGCTTGATGAGGGAGTCGGAGAGAGCCTCCACAGATCCATCCACGTCACCCTTGACGATGACATTGAGTTCCTTGAAGTTGCCGATGGCGATTCTTCGTCCGATCTCCTCAAGGGTCATATGCTTCTGGGTCTTGATGCCCTGGATTCGCAGGAGCTGCTCACGCTTGTTGGCGATAGCCTTGGCCTCCTTCTCGTCGCTCATCACATTGAACTTGTCTCCGGCGCTCGGCGCTCCGTTCAGACCAAGGATCGAAACCGGGGTAGAAGGACCGGCCTCTTTCACTTTCTGACCACGCTCGTTGAACATAGCCTTCACACGGCCGTAGTAGCTGCCGCTCAGCACCATATCACCGGTCTTGAGGGTACCGTCCTGCACGAGTACCGTGGCAAGATATCCACGACCCTTGTCCAGGGATGACTCGATGACCGCTCCTACACCGTTCTTGTTCGGATTGGCCTTGAGGTCAAGAAGATCGGTCTCAAGGAGAACCTTCTCAAGAAGCTTATCGACGTTGAGTCCCTTCTTGGCGGATATCTCCTGGCACTGGTATTTTCCACCCCACGCCTCCGTGAGGATATTCATTTGTGCCAATTGCTGGTAAATCCTTTCCGGCTGGGCACCTGGCTTGTCTATCTTGTTGATGGCGAACACCATCGGGACTCCGGCCGCCTGGGCGTGGTTGATTGCCTCGACTGTTTGGGGCATCACGGCGTCGTCAGCCGCGATGATGATGATCGCAAGGTCGGTGAGCTGGGCTCCACGTGCACGCATAGCGGTGAACGCCTCGTGTCCAGGGGTGTCCAGGAAGGTGATCCTCCTGCCGTCGGGAAGCTTAACGTTGTAGGCTCCGATGTGCTGGGTGATACCTCCCGCCTCACCTGCGATGACGTTTGACTTACGAATATAGTCGAGCAACGATGTCTTACCGTGGTCAACGTGACCCATCACAGTGATGATCGGTGGCCTTGGAACGAGGTCTTCCTCACGGTCGGCCTGCTCGCTGCTACCCTCGATCTCCTCAGTCAGGTCGGCGGTGACGAACTCTACCTTGTAGCCGAACTGCTCGGCGACAAGTACAAGCGCCTCTGCGTCAAGCCTTTGGTTGATTGAAACCATAAGTCCCAGATCCATACAAGCCTTGATGACCTCGTTGACCGGAGTGTTGTTCATAAGGGTGGCGAGGTCGTTCACGGTCACGAACTCGGTGACCTTGAGGACCTTCTTCTCGGCTATCTCCTGTGCCATCTCCTCCTGGGACTTGGCCGCGGCCTGCTCCCTCTTCTCCTTTCTGTACTTGGCTCCGAAGTTGTTCTTCTTGTTGTCGTTCATCCTGGCGTAGGTCTCCTTGACCTGCTTCTGGATCTCCTTCTGCATCGCCTCCTGCTCCTCCTCGGTCATAGCCGGCTTGAAGCGGTCCGCCCCGCGGTTGCGCTTCTTGCCGCCCTTGCCCTGCTCCTGAGCCTGCTTGGCGTTCTTGTTCTTGTCCTTGCGGGAACTGTTGTCCGCCTGCTTGCCTTCCTTCGCCACGTCAACCTTCTGGCTTCCCTTGGCTATTCTCTCTCTCTTCTTGTTACCCTTCTTAGGCTCGAACTGGGACAAGTCAATCTTCCCCAAGACTTTGAGCCCAGGGGTGGAACTTTGCTCCGCTGGCTTTTCCTCCTTGGCCTGAGGCTGTTGAGGTTGTGCCTGCTGCTGGTGTCTGGCTTTCGCCTGTTCCTCCCTCTGTCTGGCCGCAAGTTTCCTCTCGTGCTTGCTCAGCGGTCTCTCGCCGCCACGGACATCCTTCCCTGGAGCAGGGGTTGTCGGCTCAGGGGTAACGTTCTTGACGGGTTTATCCACCTTTTTCTCCGGTTTTTTCTCCGGCTTGGATTCGGCCACGACTTCCTGCTTAGGCTCCTCGATCACCGGACTCTCCTTGACATGCTCTGCCTCGGGTTTCGTTTCCGGTTCCTTTATCTGCTCCTCGACCGGCGCCTGGGTCTCAGGCTGTGGCTCAGGTTGTGGTTCCGGCTGTGGCTCTGGCTCAGCCATCGGCTCCACTTCCTCTTCGCGCTCAGGTTCCGTCTCTTCATGAACAGCGGCTTGAGGTTCCGGTTTAGGCTCGACAGGAGTGAAGATGGTTGTCTTGATGACAGTTTCCCTTACCGGTTCATCCTCTTCCTCTTTGGCGCTTTCCTGCTGCTTTCTGGATGTCTTTTCCAGAATCTCGTTGAGTTTGATGTCAATCTTTTCCGCAGCCTGCTTGTTGGCCTTGTCCTTCTCGAATTGCTTGTCAATCGCCGGAAGAAGATCCTCCGAGATCTTCACGTTAGGATTGGCTTCGACCTCAACTCCCTTGCTGGCCAAAAAGTCCACAAGTTTCTGAAGCCCGATGTTGTAAGTCTTGATGATTTTATTTAGTCTGATTTCTGCCATATTCAACCCCTTTAAATTAATATTGTCCGCTATTCGGCCTGGACTATTCTTCAAATTCGGCCCTCAGGATCCTGAACACCTCAGCCACGGTCTCATCCTCGAGATCGGCTCTCTTCGCGATGTCTTCCGGTGTGAATGAAAGCACGCTCTTGGCCGTGTCGCATCCGATGGCCTCCAGTCTGTCGATCACCCACTGGTCTATCTCGTTGCTGAATTCGCTGAGGAGAACGTCCTCCTCTTCCTGAGCCTCGTCCTTAGGGAGCTCTCTCCAGACCTCGATCTCTCTTCCGACAAGCATGCCTGCCAGCTTGATGTTGCATCCTCCGCGACCGATACCTTTCTTGACCTCGTCAGGCTGCATGTAAACCTTGATCTTGTCCTCTTCCGAGTTGCCGAGGTCGATTGATGACACTCTTGCAGGATTGAGGGCTCTTTGGATGAGAAGCTGCGTGTTGTTAGTCCACTGGAGCACGTCGATATTCTCGTTGCGGAGCTCGCGCACGATTCCGATGATTCTTGATCCCTTCACGCCGATGCACGCTCCGATCGGGTCGATCCTCTCGTCGTAGGACTCGACAGCCACCTTGGCGCGCTCGCCAGGTACACGGACAACCTTCTTGATGGTGATGAGGCCATCGAATATCTCCGGAACCTCATGTTCGAAGAGTTTCTCAAGGAACTCGTTGGATGTTCTGGAAAGAGTGATGTAAGGGGTGGTGTTGTTCTTCATCTCCACGCTCTTGATGATGGCGCGGAGGGTGTCTCCCTTCTTGAATCTCTCTCCTGGAATCTGCTCGGCCTTAGGCAGATGAAGCTCATTGTTGTCATCGTCAAGGATGATGACCTCCTTCGACCAAGTCTGGTAGATCTCACCCGTGAATATCTCGCCGATCTTGTCGGAATATGCCTTGAATACATTCGCCTTGTCGATGTCCATGATGCGGCCCTGAAGGTTCTGCCTGATGTTCAGGATTCCTCTTCTACCGAAAGACGCGAGGGAGAGTTTCTTGGTATAGACATCCCCGATCTCGTAGTCGTCATCACCGGTCTCGGCCTTGATCTGATCAAGAGTGATCTGTGTGTTAGGATTCTCCACCTCCTCGACCACATCGAAGTTCTGGTAGATCTCGCAGTCTCCCTTGTCAACGTTGATGATGACATCGAAATTGTCGGCCGAGCCATAGGTCTTGGCGATCTGGGTGAGGAACACGTCCTTGAGAACGCCCATCATCACAGGCCTGTCGATGTTCTTCTCTTCCTTGAAGTCCTTGAAGGCATCAATGAGAGTGATTTCTTCTTTCTTTTCCATTTTATATTCTTAATATTTTATTTCTTGAACACAATGTGCGGAATAACGGAATTGATCTCCTCGAATCCGATGCGGTCCTCATGCTCCACGAGTTCCTTTTTCTTCTTGCCTTCCACCGCCTCTTTCTGTGAATATCTCAGGCATATTCCCGCCTCGTCCACTCCGGTGAGCACTCCGATGATCTTCTTCCCGCCTTTAAGCCTTGCCTCCACAGCGGAGCCTACCGCCTTCTCATATTGCTTGAGAACCTTGAACGGCTGGTCGAGTCCGGCCGAGGTGACGGTCAGGGAATAGTCCTCCGCGTCCTTGTCAAAGGCCGAGAGGAAAGCGTCATTGACGCTGACGCAGTCTTCCAGGTCGATGTCGCCAACCTCTTTCTCGATGGTGAGCACGATGTCGTTGTCATTGCTGACCGTAACATCTACAATGAAGCACCCGCGGGCTTTCACGGCCTCTTCGATGCCGGAGATGATCTGTTCTTTCCGCATAAAATCCTGGTTTTACAAAACAAAAGATAGGAGACGCTTTCGTCCTCCTATCTCTCACAACGATGCAAAGATAAGAATATTTTAGTGAATATGAAAATAAATTGCTTTCTTTGCATTCCGTAATTGGAAATTGTAGATTTAATCGCCATAAAGAAGATGGAATTTACCGCAAAGCAATTGGCTCAGGTGCTCAAGGGAACCGTTGAGGGTGACCCTCAGGCGACGGTCACGTCATTCGCGAAGATCGAGCACGGAAAACCAGGGCAGCTGTGTTTTTTCGCCAACCCGAAGTACGAGAGATACGTTTACACGTGCAGGGCAAGTGTCCTGCTGGTCAACAAGGACTTCACTCCGAAAGAGGCCGTTACCTCCACGATGGTCCGTGTCGATGACGCTTACAAGTCGTTGGCCGATCTTCTGAAATATGTCTCTACACAGAAACGTACCGACAAGAGACACAGAGGGTTCCGCTCGTCCTGGTTCCTGACCACAAAGTTCGGCAAGAAGGTCTATCTCGGAAGCCATTCCTACGTCGGGCATCACGCCAAGGTGGGGGACTACACGAAGATTTATGAGAATGTCTATGTCGGCGACAACACCGTGATCGGTTCGCACTGCATCATCTATCCGGGAGTCGTCATCTATCCTGGAATGGTCATCGGCGACAATGTGATCATCCATGCCAACGCCGTCATCGGATCCGACGGTTTCGGCAACGCGCCGCTCCCTGACGGCACATGGGAGAAGATCGAGCACATCGGCAATGTCATCATCGGCGACAATGTCGAGATCGGCGCCGGGACGACCATCGACAAGTCCGAGATGGAATCCACGATCATCGGCAACGGGGTCAAGATCGACAATCTCTGCCAGATAGCCCACAATGTCCAGATCGGAGACAACACCGTGATGGCCGCCCAGTGCGGAATCGCCGGCTCCACGAAGATCGGCAAGAACTGCATCCTCGCCGGCCAGGTCGGCATAGCGGGGCATCTGAACATCGCCGACAACACGACCATCGGCGCCCAGTGCGGTGTGATCGGAAATATCCGCAAGTCAGGCCAGGTGTTCCTTGGCTCGCCGGCGCTTCCGCTCAAGAACTACCTCCGCAGCTACGCCGTTTTCAAGCGTCAAGGCGAGGAATAGCTGAAAAAGAAGGAAAAATGTTGGGAATATTGGCAAATGTGAAAAATTATATTACCTTTGCCTTTACCAAGCTGGCCTAATATTTAGGTTTGCCTTTAACGGGAGCTCACGTTGATTCGGCGACCTAGATGAAAGGGCGGGTGGGGAACATACTAAAGACGTTACTTGACGTTTATCTTCTGTTATCAAACTTGGCAATTTGATTCAATCGAAAAGAAGATACGGCAACGGGAGCGTCCACTGGCGATGTGAAGATGCAATCTTTTTCATCTTAGCGCATTAAGATTATTCTATATCATCCCAGACGTGGGCCAGCTACGTTGCTCATCCTTTTCGATGGCAGCCAAGGCTAGATAACGGGGTGAGCAAGAGCATTACTCCCACGTCTTTTTTTTTGTTATAGTCGCCATGGTTGGGAGTGCTAGGCACAACTTTTAGTATTATGGTTACTATTGGTATTAATGATCTTTCAACTTTCGAAGGTGGCAAGGCGTCTGCTGGTGATTGGGCCTGCAACCTTGGCCTGGGCACTGCTGGTTTGATTTGGTCCACCGCTGCAGGAATGGCTACTGCAGGAGCCGGCTTTGTTGTTGGGCTGGGCTGGTTAGCTTTTCAGACTTGGCTTTGTGGTATGGCGTCGGAATGATGAAAAAGTATTTATTTTTAATCTTATTTTTCTCCTGCTTATTGTTTGTTACGTCACTGTTCTTTGATAACAGTTATTTCTTCTCCTTTTCAATGGCGGCTGTCTTTTGTTCTCTTGGCTTGTTGATAGGTCAGTTTATTCGTGAGAAGGGAAGAATTAAAGTGAATGGCAAGAGACTCATTCTGCTTTTCGTTGTTGTACTAATAATTGACGTCCTTATATCGCTTTTGCTAGAGAACAAAGAAACAGCAAAGAATATCATAATCGCTGTTTCCATCTTGGGCGGTCTTTTGGCATCCTATACCTCTATGAACAGCGCGTCTCAGACAAATGAGGAATGAAAAAAATATATAGCATTTCGACTATTCAGTTCTGATGAAGGCGTCCTTGTATTTCCTGCTGTACGTCGGCGTGATGCTTATCACTACGTTTCTACAGCAGGAATTTGTATTAATGCCTGAGCTACAGAATTTCGATCTTGTGGGGGATGAGGCAAGGGCACAGATGCTGGAGAAGTGGCAGAAGTGGAGGTGGCTTTCCTTTGTGGCGGCGCCGATACTGCTCCTGTTGAGATTGAGTCTGGTTTCGCTCTGCTTGTTTGTCGGGAGTTTCTTCTCCGCTGAAATGGCAGGGCGGAAGTTCAGGGACTGGTGGGGAGTAGCGATGAAGGCGCAGGCGGTGATGATTCTCTACAGCGTTGTGCTATGCGTTGTCAATGTCACGTCCGGAGCTAATGAGGCTCAGACTCTTACGAATTGCACTTCGCTTCTCTTTCTCGGAGGGGACAATATCGAGCAATGGATGAAACTTCCGTTGTCCGCGGTGAATGTCTTCGAGATTGCATACTGGTTCGTGATGGCAAAACTCGTAAGCGCCCAGACAGAGAGCAAATTCAGCAAATCTTTCAGCTTCGTCATGTCCTCATACGGGGTCTGGTACCTGTTCTACATCGTTCTGTTGATGTTTTTGATGCTGTATCTGAGTTAGATGAAAGCCAGACATATCATTCTATACACTATCTGCGCAGTTGCGATGGCTTTGGGAGCCTTATTCTTCTTTGCGCTGAAAAAACATAACGCAGAGATGGGAAACATAAGGAATCTTCCCGAAATGACCCTTGTCACCATAGACGGACATGAGTTCCAGCTTTCGGAAACAGGATCCGGAAGAAAGACGGCGATTATGTTCTTCAGCCCAGACTGCGAGTTCTGCAGGCAGGAGTTGAAAGGCATCATAGACAACCGGATATCTTTCCAAAGTATTGACTGGGTATTCGTAACACTATCGCCACAAGAGGAATTTGAAGAGTTCTTGCACGAATATCCGCTACAGACTGTCCCTGACGCCCGGATTTGTGTTGAAGAGAGGCCGGACCTCTTTCTTGCGCTTGACGTCACGGCTCCGCCAGCGATATTCATCTATGACGCAGAAGGGCTTCTGGAACATTACAAACGCGGCGCGGTATCGATCAAGACCATACTTGAGTGGCTCGAATAACCATGCTTGACAAGAAGCAAATTGAGAAGGCATTCGTGCATCAGCACGATATGACGGACTGCGGAGCGGCCTGTCTGATCTCGCTCATCCGCTACTATGGAGGGGATTCTTCCATACTGCATCTACGGGAGATTAGCGGCACGTCCAATACAGGCACTACGCTTCTCGGGCTGTATCAAGCCGCTCAAGCGATGGGATTTGATGCGCATGGGGCCGAGGCAAACGGTATCCCTGACCTTATAGAGCACGGAAAGCCTTGCATTCTCGCAGTTGTCATCGACAGGGTGTTGCAGCATTTTGTAGTCTGCTATGGTGTCGAGGGAGGAAAGTTCGTCATCTCCGACCCGGCGAAGGGCGTTATAGAGATGAGTGAAGAGGAACTCAATGCAATCTGGACCCGCAAATGCCTCTTGCTGGAGCCTAACGCTTCCTTTGAGAAGAGAGAGAGCATCAAGGGGCGCAAGAAAGATTGGCTGCTTTCTCTTGCACGAGAAGACTTCGGGATACTTGGGGCGAGCATCGCCGTCGGCCTTGTGATTGCCGTGCTGGGGATGGTGATGGCAGTATTCTCCCAAAAGCTGGTGGATGACGTGCTGCCTTCGCACAACACCACAAAACTCATTGTAGGCATTGCATTTGTCCTCATTCTGCTGCTTGCAAGGGTCTTGATTTCCGCCCTGCGAAGCAAACTTCTCATTACCCAGAGCAGGGACTTCAACAACCGAATCATCAGCTTCTTCTTCGAGAAGATTCTGCATCTACCCAAGTCATTCTTCGACACCCGTAAGACCGGTGATATGGTTGCCCGTCTCGGCGACACACGGCGCATTCAGTCTGTGATAGGCACTCTCGCCGGAGAGACGATTATCAATGCCCTTGTCATAATAGTATCAGCAGGATTCCTGTTCGCGTACTCCTGGGAAGTCGCCCTTGCTGCGCTGTGTTGCCTGCCGGTGTTCTACTGGATTGTTTCAAAAAACAACAAGATAGTTATCGCTCAGCAAAGGGACGTTATGAGTTCCTACGCTATGAGCGAAAGCGGATTTATAAATACAATCAGCGGGATGGCTGATGTAAAAAGTTTTTCTCGGCAGCCAAGTTTTCTGCAGCTCAACGAAGCTCTGTATTCCAATTTCCAGAGCAAGGTCTTCAATTTGGGGCGGACGCAGATTGGTATCGGTGTCTGGGCTGGCATCGCAAGCACAGTCATTCAGGTCGGACTCATAGCCTTGTGTTCGTCATTCGTATTTGCTGACACAATGACAACGGGAGAATTGATGGCCGTCATCACAATAACCGGCAGCCTGTTCCCGGCGGTGGGGAGTCTGGCTCTCGTAATGATCCCCGTCAATGAAGCAAAGGTCGCGTTTGACCGTATGTATGAAATCGTTGATGCCGAGGAGGAAAAGAACGGCGAGACTGACGGACAGGATTTGCCGGCGGGAGTGCTTGAGACGAAGGGTCTTGCATTCCGTTTCGTAGGACGCAGGCGGATATTTGAAGACGTTTCGCTGAGGTTCAGCAAGGGTACGATCACCTGTGTAGTGGGCGAGAGCGGTTGCGGAAAGAGCACGCTATGTCAGGTGCTTGAGCGGTTCTATGCTCCCGAGGAGGGGGAGATACTTCTTGACGGTAGGACTTCGAGAGAAATCCCTCTTGAACAGTGGCGGAGCCTTGTCTCCGTGGTCCCTCAGGAGATTTTCCTCTACAACGGGACCGTACTGGAGAACATCTGTTTCGGCAGTGTTCCCAAGGGAATAAACGAAGTCGTGGACTTCTGTAAGCAGTACGGTTTCGACAAGTTCATCGCAGAACTCCCCAATGGTCTCGGAACCCTTGTGGGCGAAGAAGGCATCAATCTTTCGGGTGGACAAAAACAACTCATAGCTTTTGCCCGTGCCTTGTACAAGCCAAGTAGAATTCTCATCCTTGATGAGATGACGGCTGCTATGGATCGCAGAACGGAGAAATATATATGCGGAGTGCTGGATTCATTCCGCAAGGATCATATCATCATTTTCGTAACTCACCGTCTGGAAACAGCCCGTTTATTAGGAGATAACCTCATTGTGATGGAGAACGGACGCATAACGGCTCAAGGTACACACTCCGAGGTTATGCGGACAGAAAATTTCTATAGTGAATATTGGAAATCAATAACATTATAACCTTCAGATGAAAGTATTCCACAGTGCTATTCAATCAATAAGCCAGAATGGGCTCAGATCCTCTATGGCGGGTTTTGGCATTGCCTGGGGAATCTTCCTGCTTGTGATCTTCCTTGGCATAGGAAACGGTGTCAAAGACGGAGTCATGAAAATGTTCAATAGCTTCGCGCAAAAGAGCCTTTTCGTGTACAGTGGACAGACTTCAATGGCAGGAGACCGCTTGGGAGAAAACTCACAGATTCTTTTTGATGGGAGCATAATTGATGAGATCAAGGCGCGCTATGGCTCTGTAGTGTTTTGTTCTGAGGAGATGTCATCACCATCGAGTATGGCATCCTATCGTGGTGAAACAGTTGCCGTTATGGTCAAAGGGATAGGCGCAGATTATTTTAACGTCAAGATTCTTGAGGTGAATGACGGCCGGAGTATCGGGCGGCTTGATGACCTTAACAGGCGCAATGTGGCTGTTATCGGAGAAGGAGTCAAACAGATATTGTTTGGTAAACAAGAATGTTTAGGACGGATGTTGGATGTTGATGGGAGCCTTTTCAAGGTGATCGGTATTCTGCGGTCCGACAATCTTTTCTCTATGCAAGAGAGAAATTCAGTGTATGTTCCTTCGTCATCGTTTATGGACAATTTTAATTCAGATGGCAAGATTTCATCGTTCTGCATGTCGCTTTCAGCAGATACCGACACTGAGGAAATTGAAAAGGATTTGAAGGGATATCTTGCCTGGCGCTACGGTTTCTCACCTTATGACGAGAGGGCAATATATGTGTCAAACATAGAGAACCAGACGGAGGCTTTCGAAAGTCTTTTTCACATTCTTGAGGTGTTGATATGGATCGTGGGTATTTGTCTGCTGCTGAGTGGCATTGTGGGTGTGTGCAACGTTATGCTTATAATTGTAAAGGAACGCACCAATGAAATCGGCATACGTAAGGCAGTTGGCGCAACTTCCGGTTCTATCATATCGATGGTAATGGCAGAATCGGTGACAATCACATTCATTGCCGGTTTAATCGGTTTGATTTTGGGCTCGCTTGCGGTGAGCCTGGCTGACAGAGTGGTGATTCCACTTTTGGACAGTGAAATTGTTGATGATTTGCGGATTAATTTACCTGCTGTGGTTGCTGCATTTGTGATACTATGTTTGAGCGGAGTTTTTGCCGGTCTTTTGCCGGCTTTGAAGGCATCGCAAATCACTCCGGTGGATGCGATAAGATACGAAAATAGAGGATAGTGATGAAAATGTTCAAAGTAATGGTGGTGGTTGTGTTTGTAGGTGCGGTGGGATTCATAATCTGGAATCTTGTCAGGGATTCCAGCAAAAAGTACTACTCTACGACAAATGCAAAAGTGGCCACGATAGAAGAGAAACTGTATCTTTCCGGTCTTGTCTATCCGGAGAAGGAGATTGACATCAAACCGCAGATATCCGGAGTTGTGGATGCTGTCTTTGTGAGTGTTGGGGACGAGGTCAAGGAAGGAAGTCCGATTGCTTCAGTGAGCCTTGTTCCAAATTCTTCGGAGGTGGAGCAATTGAAAAGCAATGTAAATATTATGAGAATCAACCTTTCGGCAGCAACGGTCGGTTATGAGCGCCAAAAAATGTTATATGAGAAGAAAGCGATTTCAAGAATAGACTTTGAGGCGGCGGAAAAGGGGTACTTCACAGCAAAAGAGAATTATGCTTCAGCTGTAAGGCAGTTGAATCTTCGATTGAAAAAGGGAGGAACTGCCGATAATATCGTTCGCTCCACTACCACAGGAGTCGTAATAGATATTCCTGTGAAGATGGGGGCATCTGTGGTAGAACGCAGCAACTTCAATGCTGGTAGCACAGTGGCCACAATCGCCAGTGCTGATCATTATATTTTCAAGGCTGATGTCCCGGAGAAAAATATTGGCAGGTTAAGCGTGGGTATGCCTGTTGAAATATCGCTTCTGGCGTATGATGACATAGCGATAAATGCTGTCATAGAGAATATTTCTGCCAAGGGTGAGGTGCGGGGTGGGGCGGTGAAATTTACTGTGGAGGCGGAGTTTGTGCTTAAAGATCATACGGTAGGCATCCGTTCCGGATATTCCGCTACGGCAGAGATCCTTCTCTCGAGCGTGGAGGATGCTCTTACACTCCCTGAGAAGTGCATTAACTTCAAGAGTGATACAACGTTTGTATATGTGACAGACTCGTTGGGACGCATTGTTGTGGAAAAGAAGGTCTCTCTCGGACTTTCTGATGGGGATAAAGTGCAGATAACGGAAGGTATTGGCCCCGATGACATTATTGTTACGAACTACCATGATTGAGATGTGTTCTGTATATAAGTCTTATGTGACAAAATATGAGACTGTCCCTGTTCTTAAAGGTATAAACCTTAGTGTCGGAAAAGGTGAAATGGTATCTATTATGGGTGCATCGGGGTCCGGCAAGTCAACGCTTCTTAATGTTTTGGGACTTTTGGATGGGTTTGACGATGGCGAATACCGCATAGGTGGTGAATCCGTGAAGAATTTGAGTGATGAACAGATGGCGTTTTATCGTAACCGATTGATTGGCTTCGTCTTTCAGTCTGCCAATCTGATACCTCAGATGGATATTTTGGATAACGTCATACTGCCGCTTTCGTATAGAAGGATGTCGTACAGGCAGATGCGGATTGAAGGCGAGAAAATGCTGGAACTTCTCGGACTCCTTGATTGGCGCAGACACTATCCCAATGAACTTTCAGGAGGACAGAAACAAAGGGTGGCCATTGCCAGGGCGATTATTACTGAACCGGACATCATTCTTGCCGATGAACCTACCGGTCAGTTGGATTCTGTCACTACGGGGTCTGTAATGGAGTTGCTTTCTGAAATCAACCGAGATATGGGAAGTACGATGATAATTGTCACACATGAACAGTCTGTCGCGGACAGAACGCATAGAATCATTCATATAAAGGATGGATTGATATGCTGAAACGAGGATTCATAATATTGCTGTTGGTTAATACGTTTGCTGCTGATGCGCATCCTGCAAAGGTGTGGACGTTGGCCGAATGCTTGCACTATGCCGAGGTGCATAGTCTGGACTTGCGGAAGCATTCTCTGTCCTCCGAATCCGACCATATCACTCTTCAAGAAAGTAGATGGGCTTTCGTTCCATCGATTTCTGCATCATCGAACTATGCTGTTTCCTCGGGGCGTGTTCTTGATCCTACAACATACCAATTTGTAGAGACTAACTTTACTGGCAACAGCAGTGGTTCCATTTCCGGAGACATCTCCATATTTGAGGGTGGAAGGAAACTTTTCGCACTTCAAAAAGCCAAATTGTCTCTGAGGGCATCTCTCTTGAAGGAAGAGTCAATCAAGTACAACATTAAGCTTAATGTCATAGCCGCCTATATTGATGTTGTCTGCGCAAAGGAACAGACAGAAGTCGCTTTGCAGTCGGCTATTCTTGTAAAATCGCGGCTCGGGCAGTCAAAAGTGCTTTTGGAAGCAGGCAATATCACTGAATCCGATGTCCTGCAACTTCAGGTGCAACTCTATGCGGCGCAGAATGACATTGCATCGGCAGAACAGTCATTGCAACTTGCAAAACTTGCACTCTGTGACCTTTTGGAGATTGATGACTATGCTTCGTTTGAGGTGGAACTGCCAGAAGATAGTGATGTCAGGACTATGTTGCTTGACGTGGAAACATCAATAGAGAATCACCCGGATTATCAGTTGTCTCTTTTGAATCAGAAAATTTCACGTAATGATCTTTGTATCGCGCGGTCAACATTGTTTCCGTCACTATCGCTCTCTGCCGGATATGGTTCCAGTTTTTCGGATGCTCGCATGAAGGTCTTGACCAATCGTGATGGTACGATAAAATATGAAGCATATCCATTCTTTAAGCAATATGCTGATAATGCCAGTGTTTATGTCTCAGCCGGATTGAAAATTCCGATTCTGTCGGGTCTTTCGGCAAGACATTCGGTAAAGCGTGCAAAGATCGCCATTACAGAAGCTCAGCTGGCTACACTTGAAGTTCGTAAGCAGATCCGAAGTGCGGTCATTCAATCTCAAATGGATTGCAATGCGGCTTTGAATAGGTATTTGCGAGCAAAAGAAGAAGTTCGATATGCCGAAGAGGCGTATCGTCAGATTGACGAGAAATATAATCTCGGAGCAACGGACTTCCTTAGTTGGAATACGGCTTTTGTGGAACTTGCCAAAGCCAGATATTCACTTGCTGAATCTAAATGTGCCTGCATCTTTAAGTTGGAAATTCTGAAAATCTATCAGACCAAATCTATTAGGATAGGTAATCCTTGAATATTCAAAATTTCATTGCTATCTTTGCAGACTGCTGTATTTTACGCAGCCTGCAAAAGATAGATTATGACTTTGAATAAGCAAAAGACCCTTGCGGGTGAATATGAGTTCCATGGTAAGGGGCTTCACACCGGCAAGATCTCAAAGATGATTCTCAAACCGGCTCCCGAGGACACTGGGATAGTGTTCCATAGGGTGGACCTCGGTGAAAACGCGTTCGTCGAGGCTTTGGCTGAGAATGTGTCATCGACGGCCAGAAGTACCACTATCTCCAAAGGAGAGGCGTCTGTGTCCACGATTGAGCATCTGATGTCAGCTCTGACGGGAATGGGCGTGGATAATGCCCTTGTTGAAATCGACAATGTCGAGGTTCCGATTCTGGACGGCAGCGCCCGTTATTATGTGGAGGCAATCGCCAAGGACGGCCTGAAAGAACAGAAGGCTGACAGGAAATATGTCACTATTCCAGAGGAGATTGAAATCCGTGACGAAAAGACCGGTTCATTCGTGAGAATCACTCCGGCCGACGCGCCTTCGATGGACATCACCGTGGACTTCGGCTCCAGGGTACTTGGTGTGCAGACCGCGCATTGGGATGAGTCCACGGACTATGCCAAGGAGATCGGCCCGTGCCGTACTTTCGTGTTCTTCCACGAGATAGAGTACTTGTTCCAGAACAATCTGGTCAAGGGTGGGGATGTCGATAACGCCATCGTGATAGTTGAACATCCGGTCCAGCCGGAGCAGGTCGAGAGGCTCTCCGCGCTTTTCAACGTGCCTGAGCTTGCCATAAACGACAACGGTTACCTCAACAATCTCAAACTCCATTTCCCGAACGAGTGCGGAAGGCATAAGCTTCTTGATCTGATCGGAGATCTGAGGCTCGCCGGAGGTTATCTCAAGGCCAAGGTCACCGCTTTCAAGCCGGGGCACACAATCAACACACGGACAGCCAAGGCCATCCGTGAGAAATCTTGCTGATAAAACAAACAGATATGAACACAATTTCACCATTAGCGTCAGTGAGCCCTAAGGCGAAACTTGGCGACAACATTGAGATCGGTCCTTTCGCCTTCATCGATGATGACGTGGAGATCGGAGACGGATGCAAGATCCATCCGCATGCGATGATATATTCATACGTCAAGATGGGAAAGAATTGCCAGGTATTCCCAGGTGCTGTGGTAGGCGCCATCCCTCAGGATCTTAAATATGAGGGTGAGGTCACATACGTGGAGATCGGCGACAATGTCACCATCCGCGAGTGTGTGACGATCAACCGTGGCACCAAGGCCAGCGGCAAGTGCGTGACGAAGATCGGCAGCAACACTCTGCTGATGTCCTACGTTCATGTGGCCCACGACTGCGTGGTAGGAAATCACTGCATCCTTGTCAGCTTCGTCGGCATCGCCGGCGAGACCGTGGTTGATGACTGGGCGATTGTCGGAGGCGGAGCGAAGGCTCACCAGTTCTCCAAGATCGGATGTCACGCGATGGTCGGCGGAATGTCCAAGATCAACAAGGATATTCCTCCTTACGTCCTCTGCGGCCGCGATCCGATCTGCTATTCAGGTGTGAACATCGTGGGACTCCGCCGCCGCGGGTTCTCTTCGGAGGTGATCCGCAACATCAAGGACATCTACGACACGATTTACTTCTCCGGCTACAACATCACCGACGGCTGCGCCAAGGTCGAGGCCGGATTCCCTCAGAGCGAGGAGCGTGACACGATCCTGAATTTCATCAGAAGCTCGAAGCGTGGAATCATCAGGGCAAACGACTCCCACGAGAAGGGAGAATTCGAATAGGTCTGAAGAAGAGGCGGCCTTGCTGCTCAGTGTGGCCTGGTTCCCGCCGATCAGCTATTTCGCAATGATGGCTAAAGACTTCATCTTGTCTCCGGACAGGGTGAAGCCTTCTGTCGTTTATCTTGAGGCCTGCGAGCATTACCAGAAGCAATCCTGGAGGAACCGCTTCCGTTACTATGCCGCCGACGGCCCTCAGAGCCTTAATTTCCCGATCATTCACGAAAGCGGAACCCATGAGCTGCCGATAACGGAGATCAAGGTGGATTACTCGACTCCTTGGCTGATCCGTACCGAACGGGCGATTGCGTCCGCCTACGAGTCCTCCGCTTATTTTGAATATTACAAGGACGAACTGTTCGGAATCCTGAATTCACAACCAGAGACGTTGTTCGACCTTGATTTACAACTGATCAGGTTCTTCCTCCGGAAGACCGGCGTCTCGGTGGACCTGAGGATGACCGATGAATATGTCCCCGTCCGTTCCCGTGAGATTCCGTTGGATTCCGGCCGCTACGGAATGGATTACCGGGAACTCATCCACCCGAAACGTCCGGACAACATATTGAAAGACCTGAATCTGGAAAAACCGTACTTCCAGGTCTTTGCCCCAAAGTACGGTTTCGTTCCGAATCTTTCCATCATGGACCTCCTTTTCAACGAAGGTCCGGATTCAATCTCCTATCTGAAAAACCTTTAGAATCTCCACCCGAAGGTCGCCGTGATGCTGTAGAGGTCCCTCTTGTTGAGGATCATCGGAGAAGCCAGATCTTTAAGGTAGTCGGCGTAAGGTGAGATATATTCGTCCGACAGCATAGTCAGCCTTGCCGCGATGTCCGCGAAGAACGATCCGTTTGATGAATATCCAAAGCCTACGGAGAATGCGTTGATTCTGTCGTTCAACTTCGTCTTCTCATTTCCGTTATATACATATTCAGGAGTGGTGGTGAAATTGTAGCCGGCGCGCACCGCAAATTCCGGTACCGGCTTAAATTCCGTACCGATCCTGACCATGTGCGACACTCCCATGCAGTCACGTATCTCGTCATTCAGATTTCTGAAACTGTCGTCATTCCATCCGCCTTCCTTGCTCGTGAACTTCATCGTGCTGTAGTCGGTCATCTCGTAGTCCGCGCTGATGAGGGCCATCCCGGCGAAGGTGAACGCCGCTCCGGCGTTGAGTCTGTAAGGCGAGCGTATTCTGTAGGAATTATCCCCCTCAGGCGTCTTGGCCGACCCGTTGAATGAGGCGTCGGTGTAGTTGACATTGACATCTTGTCTCCAACGTTCGTTGATTTCCATGATTGTCGGTGTCTGGACGGCTCCACCTATGCGTATCCCGTCCACAGGTCTCCAAAGAAATCCGAACTTGCCGTAGACTCCGCTTCCGTCCGCCGTGTAGGAGTAACGGGTGCGATAGTCGCTGAAGTAGGTCTTGCCTTTCTCTCCGAAGTCCATCTCGAATGCCGACGGGTTCTCCGCGGCTTCCTTGAAATATTCATCATAGTTGTAGTTGAGGGAGGTTATTCCGAGATTCGCTCCGAGGAAGAACGTCTCTCCAAAATTGAACCCGACATTGAGCAACGCGTCGTATTTGCTTCCTGTTACGTTCCTGCCGTATGCCTGGTTCAACGCTCCAGGAAGGGAAATGTTGTAGATGTAGTTGCCGTCGGCATCCTTCTCTCCAGTCTGCTCATAGATTTCTGTCGCACCTATGTAGCGCCAGTAATAGGCCGGATCGTTAGAGTCTCCGAAATTGGAAAGCGCTCCTGCCTGGACGTTCGCGATCACATTCCATGGCGCGTATGAGCCTTTTTTAGGGTCATTGGTGTAATCATCAGGGTAGTAGTAGGGGTAGTCCCAACCTCTGTCTACTCTCTCGTTGTTGCTGTTGATGGAATATCCGTTAAGGAAATCCATGTCATAACCTTCGGCCGCCACAGCCATGGAACTGATGTAACTTGTCTTGTCGTTCCTGCCGCCTGCCATCATCTTGCCGGTGAAATTGTTCGTCCCGTTGACGACAAATCCATAAGTGATGGCGGTCAGACCGCTCCCGCTGCCGGTTTTCCAGTTGAATGTCGCACCGATGTTCGGCATCGAGAATCTGGTGAGACTCTCGCGTCTCTCATTGGAGAAGTTGTCAACTCCTCCGACAGGGTAGGCGCTGTAGGATGAGTTCATCGAACTGAGCGTGAGATTCGGCGTGATCGTGAACTGGGAGTATCCCGCCACGGCCGATCCCGCAGGATTGATACCGATTGACCCGAGGTCGCCGCCGACAGCCGTCATCGCGTTGCCCATACCTATCGACCTTGCCGTTCCGTAGTAGTTGTTCTGGCTGAATGTCAGCCCGTCGTACATTGTCTGCGCCCCGGCCGCTACAGCGGTCAATGACAAAAGCGCAGTGAATATTGCCTTTCTCATTATTTCTATTGTTATTAATGGTTACCTTCTTCCGCCACCGCTTCTGGAGCCGCCTCCTCCACCGTACGAACCACCTGAACTTCTGGATGATCCGCCACCGGAGAACCCGCCGCCGGAATAGTTGCTACTGCTGCGGCTTGAGCTGCCGGAAGAATATGAACTTGAGCTCCTGCCTGTGGAGTAGCTGCTTGAGCTCCTCGTCGAGCCGGAAGAATAATCATTGCTTGACGAAGACCTGTAGGAAGATCCCGAAGACCTATAGCTGCCTGTTGAGGAACTTCTGCTTGATCCTGTAGAGAATACGCTGGATGTCGTTCCGCTTGAGCTTCTGCTACCGCTTGCCGGTCTTGAGTACATCGTCGAGGATGAAGAGGATGACGAACGGCTGCTGCCGTAGGATGACCTGACTGAAGATGAGCCGGTAGAGGTCCCGAATGAGGATGATCCGCTGGATCTGACAGTGCCGCCGACCGATGACCTGACGGATGAGGACCTGTCAGACGAAGACATTACCGAGGATGATCTTGCTGATGAGGATCTTACGGATGAGGATGCCGGCCTGTTGACCGAGGATATTGATGACCTTGTGCCGCTTGTGCGTCCGCCAAGGCTTGAAGACCTTGTGGTAGTTGCTGACATTGAGGATCTTGTTGATCCGATTCCGCTTCTTGATCTGGTCATTGAGGAACTTCTCACTCCGGCGCTCCTTGAAGAGGACCCGATTCCGCTTCTTCTGCTTGAGCCGGTTGTGCTAAGACGTGGAGTGTAAACCCGTCCGCTGCCAGGACCGAAGAAGTCACGGTCGTGGTGGTGATGATGGCCGTAGCCCCAGCCTCCGTAATACCACGGATCGTACCAGCCGCCGTACCAGCCTCCATACCAGCCACCGTACCATCCGCTATAGTACCAAGGATCCCAGTACCAAGGGTCGTACCATCCGCTGTAATACCACGGATTGCCCCACCCCCAGGAATATCCATAATACCAAGGGTCATAGTGCCACGGTGAGTACCAGCCACCATAGTACCAAGGATTCGCGCCCCAGTAGATCGAGGTGTAGAAAGGACGGTTCCAGGAATACCAGGATGTCGCGTACCAAGGTTGGTAGGCGGCCCAGGTGTCGAAACCGTTGTCGTAGAGGTAAACGGATGTGGTGTTGTCAGTGTTGTTGAAATCTATTCTCGCCGCTTTGTTCTCAGGGATGAACAGAGTGTCAACCTTCTCTCCGCTCTTCATGAAGATCGGGGAGTTCTTTGTCTTTGCCACAAGAAGGTCGGTCTCCTCGTCATTTGCGGAGGTGGCTGCCTCCTCGGCTTGATGGACCTTGGCATTGGATGTATAGTAGATTCCATCCTGATACTTCTGCCTGGAAGCATCACTGGCAAACCGCGCCGCTGAACCGCACGAAGTCAGTGCCAGAAGCGCCGAGATAAAGAGGATTGTGCGTGTTTTCATTTCTGAATCTCCTATATTTAACAATTAATTCGTAACTTCGTGGCCGTATCCAAAGGTGTCGGCCACACAAATGTTCTCTAGTGAACAAAATCCATACCTTTCGGAATATTGCACAATAATAAGAATAATTGACAAAAACAGCAAAGAATATATGGCAAAGGAAGTGACAAAAAGGTCTGAGAACTATTCTCAGTGGTACAATGATCTGGTTGTGAAGGCAGACTTGGCGGAGCAGTCCGCCGTCAGGGGATGTATGGTGATAAAGCCTTATGGCTACGCGATCTGGGAGAAGATGCAGCACGCCCTTGACACTATGTTCAAGGAAACCGGCGCTGTGAACGCCTATTTCCCGCTTTTCATTCCTAAGTCCTTCTTCAGCAAGGAGGCCGAGCACGTGGCGGGATTCGCCAAGGAGTGCGCCGTCGTCACCCATCACAGGCTTATGAACGACCCTGACGGAAAGGGCGTTGTCGTGGATCCGTCCGCGAAGCTTGAGGAAGAGCTTATCGTAAGACCTACCTCCGAAACCATCATCTGGAGCACATATAAGAACTGGATCACATCATGGAGGGATCTCCCTATCATGTGCAACCAGTGGGCTAACGTTGTCCGCTGGGAGATGCGCACAAGGCTTTTCCTCCGCACCGCCGAATTCCTTTGGCAGGAGGGCCACACGGCCCACGCGACCTCGCAGGAGGCTCAGGAAGAGGCACAGAGAATGGTTCAGGTGTACGCGAAGTTCGCCCGTGAGTTTATGGCTCTGCCTGTGATCGTGGGACACAAGAGTCCTAACGAGAGATTCGCCGGCGCGCTCGACACCCTTACCATCGAGGCGATGATGCAGGACGGGAAGGCTCTCCAGGCCGGAACATCTCATTTCCTCGGCCAGAACTTCGCCAAGTCGTTCGATGTGAAATATACAGACAAGGAAGGCCTGCAGCAGTACGTGTGGGCCACATCCTGGGGCGTTTCCACGAGGCTTATGGGAGCCCTCGTGATGGCTCACGGCGATGACAACGGACTTGTCCTTCCGCCGGCTCTGGCCCCTATCCAGGTCGTTATGGTTCCGATCTACAAGACCGAAGAGGATCACACGAAGATCTTGGACAAGATGGCTCAGTTGAAGAAAGCCCTTGAGGCCGAAGGACATACTGTCAAGATTGATGACCGTGACACCCTGCGTCCTGGATTCAAGTTCGCCGAGTGGGAGCTCAAGGGAGTCCCTGTACGTCTGGCTATGGGACCTCGTGACCTGGAGAACGGCACTGTAGAGGTTCACAGAAGAGACACCCTGGAGAAGCAGACTGTCGCCCTTGAGGGGCTTGACAAGTCAATCGCCGCCCTTCTGGACGACATCCAGAAGACCATCTACCAGAAGGCGTTCGACTTCCGCGCGTCACACGTTGAGAAGTGCGACGACTGGGAGGAGTTCAAGGCCAAGATCGGCACAGGCAAGTTCCTGCTCTGCCATTGGGACGGCACGGCCGAGACCGAGCAGAAGATCAAGGACGAGACAAAGGCCACGATCCGTTGCATCCCTGTGGACAGCTTTGTCTGCGAGGAGGAGGGCAAGGACATCTACTCCGGCAAACCTTCAAAGCAGAGGGTCGTGTTCGCGATCTCTTATTAATTAGGAATATAATAAACTGAATATGAACGTGAAAGCGATTAAACGAACAATGCTGTCCGTGGCTCTTGCGCTCGTTACGTTCGGAGCGTCCGCGCAGACGGACACGACATGGAGAAACGCCCAGTCAGCCGCTGCCGCCGCCGCAAAGCTTCTGACACAGACAGAGGAGACAAAGGTCGTGGCTCCGAAACCGGACTATTGGAACAAGTCGTTGATGACGAACCTGAACTTTGTCCAGAGTAGTTTCACGAACTGGGCGAAGGGAGGTTACAACAACTATGCGTTGAGCGCCTACATTGATGGCAACGCGAAGTGGAAGAAAGGTGAGAAGTACTGGAACAACCGTCTCCAGCTGGACTACGGATTCCTTTATTCCGCCGACAAGCCGATCATCCAGAAGAACAAGGACCGGATCCTGTTCGAGAGCACTTGGGGCTACAAGGCAACAAAGACTTTGAACTACTCCGCCAAGTTCACGTTCCTCAGCCAGTTCGCCAACGGTTACAACTACCCGACTCCGGCCGTGGAGGAGGACAAGGAGCCATCCAGCAAGGATTGGAGAAGCGCCCGTGTGCTCAAGTCCAGCATTCTTTCTCCGGGAACTGTCAATCTGGGTCTTGGTATTGACTGGGTGCCGAGCAAATGGCTGACGGTCAATATGGCGCCTATCACAGGAGGCTTCACAATCGTCGGAAGCGAGAAGCTGCGAAAGAACTATGGTATGGGGAGGAAGAAGAAGTACGAGGATACCGAGGTCTATCCGGACGCCAAGGATGACAAGAACATCTACTACAAGACTGGAAACTATTATAAACCAGCCCGTTTCGAGTTCGGTGCCCAGCTGACCGCCGATGCCAAGGTCAAGGTCAATGACAATTTCGAGGGCTCCACACACCTGCTCTTGTTCTCCAACTACTTGAAGAATCCGAAGAACATCCGTGTGAACTGGGACACCCGTATGATGTGGAAGCTCAGCAGGTTCTTCTCGCTGAACATCACGACCAACCTCATCTACGACGACACTGTCCTCATCACGGACAAGGACGGCAACACCGGCAGGAGGGTGCAGTTCGCGCAGGCTCTCCAGTTCGGCTTCACGTACACGTTCGCAAGCAAGAAATAAAATTCCTGAATATGCAGGAACGTTTTGACAGAATCCTGAAAGGGCTGCTTCCTGATGGAGAGGCGGTTCTTTTGGCTGTCAGCGGCGGGGTTGACTCGATGTGTATGGCGGAGCTGTTTCTCAATTCCTCGGTCAGGAGGTGTTTCGCGCTGGCTCACTGCAATTTCCACCTGAGGGGAGAGGAGAGTGACTCGGACGAGACTCTTGTCAGGGCATGGGCCGAAAGCCACGGCGTGATATTCATAAAGAAAGATTTTGACACCAAGGAATATGCCGCCTCGAATGGCGTGAGCATCGAGATGGCGGCGAGGGAGCTGCGTTACACTTGGTTCGCGGAGGTCTGTCGGGAGCGAGGATTTGCCGCTTTGGCTGTCGCTCACAATGCCAACGACAATGCTGAGACTATGATTCTGAATATGTTGCGTGGCACCGGGGTGAAAGGAATGACCGGAATGCGCCGCAGTTCGTCCCTTCTGGGTTCGGACGCCCGACTTATCCGGCCGCTTCTCGATTTCTCACGCGGGGATATTTATGAATATGCCGTATCGCACGGGCTGTGTTGGCACGAGGACAGCACCAACGCTGATTCCGCCTACAAGCGCAACTGCATCCGCAATGAGATATTCCCGCTTTTTGGAAGGTTGAATCCGTCGTTCCTGACAACGTTGAACGAGGATATGGAGCGGTTCGCGCAGGTTCAATCCATCGCTGATGAATATGTCCGTTCGGTTTCGGCGGAGATTGTACGGCTTGATGGTAATGGCCTTCCTGTTATTGACCATCAGAAGCTTACGGCTAAAAAGAATTGGGAATATGTCCTTTTCCGTCTTTTGGAACCTTTCGGGTTCACTTCCTCCGTGGTCGCGGACCTTGCCTCTGTCCTGAAAAGTGACGGTACCGTCAGTGGCAGGACGTTCGTTGCTGATGAATATCTTGCCGTGACTTCGGCTCGGGAGATTGTTATATCTCCGGTCGCAGGGCTTGCCGAAGCGACTGACCTAACCATCAATGGCCCAGGAACATATTCATTGAACGGAATAAAGTTCTCCGTCTCGCTGTCGGACGATGTGAAGGACGTGAAGACAAGCGTAGGAGAGACTAAACTGGATCTCCCGTTCCCTTTCACAATAAGACATTGGCAACCAGGCGACTGGATGCGCCCGCTTGGAATGCGTGGCCGCAAGAAGCTCAGTGATATGTTCGTGGACCTTAAACTTGATATTCTTGAAAAGAAAAAAGCCCTCGTCATCGCTGACGAAGGCTTCCATATTCTCGCATTGGTAGGTCATCGCATCGATGACTCCGTGAAGGTGACGAAGGCCACAGCCACCGTCACAGTGATCCGTCTTATCTGATCTCTATCTCGAACGGCATTCTCGCGAAGACAAGGTCTCCCTGGCCTTTCGCCCAGCTCCTCTGCCAGTCAAGCAGATTCTTCGCCACGCCCTCCAGCGGAGTTCCGGCCAGTGCGTTGGCCATGGCCTCCTCCGGGTTAGTGGTCTTGCCAAACTGCTGCAGCAACTGCTCCATAATCGTCAAAGGTTTAGGGTAACTTGCTATACCCCAGTTCTCAATATCGGCGTCCCCGGCCATCGACGCCGCGTACTTTATCGCATCCTCCAACGTTCCGATCTCGTCCACGAGACCGATCTTAAGTGCGTCGGCTCCGGTCCAGACACGTCCCTGAGCGATCTCGTCCACCGCCTCGAAAGTCATATCACGTCCCTGCGCGACTATGCTCACAAAACTGTTGTAGATGTCGTCAACATAGACCTGCATCCAGGCTGTCTCCCCAGCGTCAAACGGACGGGTCAGCGAAAGCATATCGGAATGCTTGTGGGACTTGACCGGCACCATATTCACGTGCGCTATGTCCTTTAGAGTCTTCCCGAACTCAGGGATGGCGGAGAACACACCGATCGAACCGGTGAGAGTCGTCGCGTTTGAGAATATGTGGTCGCAGCTGTTGGAGATCCAGTAACCGCCGGAAGCAGCATAGTCACCGTAAGAGGCGATGACCGGCTTGACTGCTCTGGTGAGGTCGATCTCTTCCTTGATCTTGCTGGCAGCCAGCACTGTACCGCCAGGAGAGTTGACCCTGAACACGACAGCCTTGACGGTTGAGTCCGCCCTTACCTTGGCGATGATGCCGGCGAAACGGTCGCCGCTGATGTTGTTCGGGTCGTCCTGCTCAAGGATATTCCCGTTGGCATAGATGACGGCGATGTTTTTCTTGGCGGTCAGGTTCGGCGTTGCCTTGGCGGCGGCATAGTCGCAGAACGGGATGAATTTCACATCCTTGTAACTGTCCTTGCCGGCCAGGTCGGCGAGTTTCCCCTTATATTCCTCAACGGAGAGAGCCTCGTCGGCGAGGTTGTGGCTCACCATATCTTCAGGAAGGGCTATGGAAAGGTGATCGATGAAGTAGTTGAGTGAGTCCACGCTCACACCCCTGCTCCCTGCGGTCTCCGCGGCCACCGTTTCCCACATGGAGTCGATCATCGCCTGGTTCTGCTCCATATTCTCAGGGCTTGGCGCGTTCTTGACGTACATTTCGCCGGCACTCTTGTACTTGCCGTGGCGGATGAGCTGGTAGTTTACACCGAGCTTGTCGAGCAGATCCTTGAGAAACAACATCCTCCCGCTTATTCCCAACATAAAGTTGTTGCCGCCGTGATGCCTCGTCGTGTAGATCTTGTCGGCCACTGACGCGAGGTAGTAGCTTCCGGAAGTGAACGCCTCGCCATATGCTATCACTGCCTTGCCGCTCTTCCTGAAATCTGTGAGGGTCTTGCGGAGTTCCTCCAGTTTGGTAAGGCTGGTGGAGGCGCCGTCTGTCTTTACGAGGATGTACTGCACACCCGGATCCTCGGCGGCTTTGTGGATTGCCTTGACGGCATCGTTAAGTCCGACCAAAGCGATCTCTCTGCCTTGGATGGAGGTGAGCGGGTTGCTTTCCTGAGTCTGTTCAGTGATCTCGAATTTAGACATGTCCATCAGCAGGACACCCTCCTTGGGAATAACGGCGCCGGAGCCTCCGGAGAATGAAGCCGCAGAGGCAATCATTGAGCCGAGCATCATAAAGAACATGAAGAACTTCACGATGCCCCAGATGAACAGGCCGCACAGCACGGCCAGCACCCATTTGACGAATTCTTTTGTGTTCATATAGTCTGAAAACGTTTTGGTTTCTCTGGTTGCGAGATTTTGTACAAATTTAATCATTTTCTTAATAATCAATTATTATATTTCCTCTAAAAATTGCAAGACCACCCACTATCTTTGTTCGTGCGTTGGGTGAG
>OIZX01000236.1_pt1 | contig 42735 bp, 30 predicted proteins | sample 1588621 | NCBI WGS metagenome assembly OIZX01 (sample SAMN03283276) | human gut metagenome | biome: human-associated habitat; material: feces | host: Homo sapiens | place: Peru | collected 2012 | reverse complement strand
CTTCACTGTTAGCGATTACAACTGGTTCGCTACCTTCGAAAACGGCAACACAACTATTTGTGGTACCCAAGTCAATTCCAATTACTTTTCCCATAATTATTTTGTTTTTATTTTTTTTTCGTTATTAATATGTTATAAAATCTCATTAACACCCAAACTGGAAGTTTGCCGAAGATATGCATCTATCGGGAGCCTCATCTCTAAGTGTTTACGCTACCTATAATAACAAAGCGTGTGCCAATGGTAAGATTGACACACGCATGCTGACAAGTTGTCATAAGTTGCTATTTTCTTGAAAAGTATTTGCCACCTTTTATAATAATAAGGCCTTGGCGATTCGCTTGAGTCATCTGCCGCCCTAAGATATCGTAAGTCTTATAGCCGGAATCTCTCGTCACTACAGGCTGGCTGATATGAGAAGACTGCATGATTTTCTGAATAGAGAAATCAGCAAATCTGAGTTCTTCGTCGCGCAAAAAGTTTTCCATCGAGCGATCCTCACCTATATAACGATAAATTCCCCATTTAGGTCGAAGTCCTGCACAGTCAGTACGCCACATATCGCAAGCCTCAGTATCCACCCGAAGCACCTGTTTCCCGGTCTTGACATCATTGATAATTACCGAATACAGACCATTTTCACCAAACCTTACCCTTTCAGTCACCTCTACCCAATGTCCTGTCAGCAATGAAAGGTCGGCATCAGCCATGGTCTTCAGCGCACCCGTATGCCTGTCGTGATGTCTCACCTGCAACACTTGCTTCTGTTTCTGTCCACTCCCTGTAGTACGACAAGTAAATGTAATCAGCGGAGTAGACACGTCAGCCGTTCCCGCCTTGTTGTCGATACCCTTCAGCTGATGAATATGCGTAAAGTTTTTAGTCGTCAACAATCCTTTAGGTAGCAGAAACTTCCATTTGAAGACCATTTCTTCACCTTCAAAACCTATCATCGACTCAGGCGACTTATTGAAGGTTTTGATTTCGTTGCGCTGCCTGTCGGTAGTACTCACGATGCCACGGTCATCGTCTATCTTGGCATGTATGAAAAACTGGAACACATATTTATTCAGAGCCCCGTCCATGACTTGTTGTATGTGCTGAAAAGGCTTAGAGGCATGGTCGCGTGAGTAATCGGGACACTCATACATGTAGCCCGAAGATGTAATCAGCTGATAGGTCGTAGAACTTTTTCCGTCGGCAACAAGTGTTCCGTCAGGTTCACCTGCCATCACCGCCAGCGGCAACATCACGACTGCCAAAATAAAAAATCTTATATCGTTCTTCATGTCAATAGTCAATTGCTATTTTACAACAAAAAAGGGTAAAAAAATGAACATACTTGCGATGGGCAATGAAAGTACTTGCGATGGCTGTTGAAAGTACTTGCGATGGGCAACGCAAGTACTTTCGTTTTTTGAGGGTGTTAAGACATCTTTTCAGCAGACCTCTATCACTTCAAATTCTTCTGGATGAATTCGACCGATTTGAAGAAGATTTCCTCCATCTTATCAGAACCTTTTGACGATAAGTTGTGATCATAGAAAGGATAGATGTCAAGCACAGTCTTGCCACCCTTTTGCTTTACAGCCTCAGCAAATAGTTTGCTCTGCTCACACTCCACCGTCAAGTCGTAAGTGCCACAGACGAAAAGACAAGCAGGAACATTCTTTTTAGGAATGAGATTGATAGGCGACACGGCAGCAAGCGTTTTAGGATTGAGCTGGTCGAAGTAAGCGATGCGCTGTGCATCCTTCGTCTTGGCAGTAATCTTAGCTTTCTGCAGATCATAGATGCCCGAATAGCCCACCAGTAGTTTGGCTTGCGACTTCATGGCACCCACGGCAGCCAGATGAGCTCCCGCAGATGTACCCAAAAAGCCAAAACAAGAAGGGTCTACATTCAGTTCTTTGGCATGGCTTTGCACATATTTCAGTGCATCCATCACATCTTGTATTGTGACCTGTATACTGGCTCCTGGCTTTGGCGCCAAGGTATATGCCACTCTCACGCCCGTGATTCCTGCCTGTTTGGCAAGATACTGCGACAGGACCTTAGAAGAACTGTTGTTACCTGTGCGCCATCCACCGCCATGCAGATAAATCATAAAAGGAGTAGGCTTATCCGCAACAGCCTTGTCTACAGAAAGAATGAGTTCGTAGCCATTCGCTTTCTTGTAAACGAAGTCTATCGTTTCTACGCCTTTGTAGAGTTTTCTTGTCAGTCGCTGTGGTTCATACTTATATGGCACCAGTACATCGGTAAGCGCACTCATGTCCATACGTGCCTTGGCATAACGCGCTTCCTGCAACAGTTTATAGCCACCCCGTCCATCCTCCACCAGTTTCATGGCATAGTGGTTGGTGAGTTGAGGATTCTGCGCCTTCACACCTATGGCCGTGCCAAACATGGCACAAACCAAGCATAATAAAGATACATATTTTTTCATTTTCGGAGTCTTATTAGTCTATCATTCATGTTTAGGGAAGTTCGTTCAAGCAGCGTTAGCGACTGAACGAAACGTCATAATAAGGCATCAGCAGAGCACTCTTACCAGTCATTCCCAACTGATAAGCCAGTTTGATGTAATTCTTGTTTCCCAAAGCCTTTCCTGCTTCGAGCAAGACAGGGGTAGCACGTCGGGCATCAAACTTTTTGATTTGCTTGTACGCCCACTTCTCTGGCACCTTGTAATAAGGGAACAAGAAAGCCACCACATCAGCCAACGATCGCTGCGAAGCAGTCTTCATTGTCCATAGATTCTCACCTATACCAGCAGCTATAAAAGAAGCCTGCAAAGCAGCTTCGCACACAAAGGTGGAATAATGCAAAGACAAGGTGCGAGCCAACTCCTGTGGCAGCGAACCATCTTCAGCTATCTGGTTGTTGAGTTTCTGCATGAAGTCATCACGCAGCACTTCCCTGATGCGATTTTCGTAACCCAAGAAAGCTAAAAGTTCCATGTGTGTCACATCAAACCACAATCCATGATTGTTCTTGGCTCTACGTTCCATTAGTCCCTGTGTGCTGTGCTCCAGCCAATACAGGAAAGCCTTTCCCCATTCTGTGAGTTGCGTCTGATCTTGCTCTGTCCATCCAGCATAATCCTTGATGAGAGCCGACATACACAGAGCACGACAAGCATGGCGAGCATCGAGTATACCTGTGCCACGAAGCTTGGTGCGTCCTGGTATGATTTGCGAATAAACCATATTGGGATTCATACCCGTAACGCTGTCGGTAAACCATGCACGCAGATAACGAGCACAATGTTCGGCATACAGGCTCTTGCCTGTGACATAATAAAGCAACGACAAGCAGTCTACGGCATTGGCCATTCTCACCATGGCTTTTTCGCTCATATACGAGTCGATTTCGGGATTCACCTTACCATCATGTCTCACATAAGGGAGTCCGTCCTTCTTAGTAGAATCGGGCCACCAGTAACGAGACAAAGAGATGTAATCACGAGCGTCATTAGAGGGAGGCAGAATCTTCGACTTGACAGTAGGAGCCTTATCCTTCATCAGTTTGACAGCCATCACCTCATAGGAACCAACCATTTTGACAGCCTGCTCATTGTTATGCAGATAAGCCTCTTTAAGAGCAGCCAGACGTTGCTTGTCAAGAGGCAAAATCTGAGCCTTTGCAGAGACCAAAGCCCCTGCAAAGACCAGTAAAACTATGAGTTTTCTCATAAAGTAACGAAGTGTTTTTTATGAGAAGAAAACACCACCATTGATATCAATGTTGGCACCAGTGATGTAAGAAGCCTCATCGCTTGCCAAGTAGCAAACCAAGTCGGCCACTTCATCAGCCTGTCCCTCACGACGGAGAGGATAGTTGCCTTTCATACGCTCACGATTCTCAGGAGTATTGAAGATGTCGTGGAAAGAGGTAGCTATCGTACCAGGACAAACAGCATTGACACGGATTCCGTCAGGACCCAGTTCCTTGGCCATAGAACGAGTAAAGGTAGAAACAGCAGCCTTAGATGTAGCATAGAGCGAAGCACCTGCACCACCACCATCACGAGCAGCCAAAGAAGAGAAGTTGACGATAGAAGCACCTGCTGTCATGAATGGAACTACGGCACGAGTAGCCAACCATACAGAGCGCATGTTGACATCCATCACGATGTCGTACCAGTCGTCTTCTTGCTCGGCTATCTTCTTACGGCCAACCATACCGCCAACCACGTTTACCAAGACATCAATCTTCTCGCCGAATGCTTTCTGAGTCTCAGCCACAAGATTCTTCACGTCAGCCACCTTGGTCATGTCGCCCTTGACAAGGATGCACTCACCACCCACCTGGGCAATCAGCTCAGCAGTCTCTTTGGCTGCTGCCTCGCTACCAAAATAGTTCACACAAACCTTGGCGCCCTCAGCTGCCAACTGAACAGATACTGCTCTACCTAAGTCTCTTGAACCACCTGTAACGATGGCTACTTTGTTTTCAAATCTTTTCATAATAATTGAATGATTTTGTTATTTGTATATATTTTATTTATCTATTTGTTTGATTTCACCCACCGAAAGGAAGATGGCTATCCAAGACAATGGCACCAATGCTCCCAACAAGCTGAACAACACAGCCCAGTTGGTGATATAGCTGGAGAACAAGATAGCCAAGATTGTGCCCAGTACGGCAGAGGCGCCACCCAGTCCTGCCAACGAGCCGACATTCCTACCACGATGCAAGTCGCTCGGAATGGTTTGCAGATTGGTCATAAAGAACTGGAATCCACCCAGCACGAATGCCATCCATACCACAGCCAAGACAGCAGAAGAAGACATGATGGCCAAGATGATGGAAGGAATGATGATGGCTCCACCCACCAAGATGGCATTCTTGCGAGCGTAGTTGACGGTATGACCGCGGCTGATAAGCCAGCCCGAATACCATCCACCCACGATGCTTCCCAGCGCAGCACCTACATAAGGAACCCATGCCGAGAAAGCCACCTCTTTAATATTAAGGTGGAAGACATCAGCCAGATAAAGCGGCAAGAAGGTTACAAACATCCACCAGATAGGATCCAGGAAGAAACGTCCCAAGATGACCGACCAGTTCTTTCTTTCGCTCAGCAACTCGCCCCAGGTCTTGGAATGAGCATCGACTTGAGGCTCTTTCTCGGGTTGATTACTCAAGATGTAATGGCGCTCCTCTTCCGTAATCCATGGATGCTCCTTAGGACCCTTCTTGTTGATGACGAGCCATGGAATGAGCCACAACAAGCCCAACGAACCTACGCAGATAAAGGTGACCTTCCAACCGAAGCTGATAAAGAGCATCAGGATGAACACCGGAGCAATGATGCTACCAATGGAGGCTGCCGCACCGAAAAGGCCCTGCGCAAAAGCACGCTCCTTCTGTGGAAACCATTCTGCATTGCTCTTTGTCGTGCCAGGCCAAGGTCCTGCCTCGCCCAGTCCGAGCATCATGCGGAAAGCCGTGAGCGAGAACTTACCCGTAGACAGTGCAGCCAAAGCATCTGCCAATCCCCATACCAGCACGCTACCAAAGAATCCCTTACGGCAGCCCACCTTGTCATACAATCTGCCCGAAACCAGCTGACTGATGCCATAGGCTATCATAAAGAAGATGGTGATGACACCCAAGATATCTTTAGCCTTCATCGAAGAGTCAGGATCATTGCGATCGATGAGTCCCAGGTCGATGGCTATTCCCTCCTTGTTGGTAACTACCGTGGCATCCCCTTTCTGCTTGACGGTTACACTGCCCTCCTCTACAAACATTTCATCGCCGCAAGTAGAGAAAAGGCGATAGCCCTTATCTGTTTTCACAGCCACATTCGAGCCCATGTCGACGGGTTGCTGCGTCGCCAGTTCGTAATCGATATTGGCCACCCACATATAGTTCAAGGTGCCACGATCCAGATAGTTGATGATGGTTATCACCATGATAAGCCCAATGATATACCATCGCAATCCTTTTATCTTCATGTGCTTATTACTTTAAGAAGTCAGCTCTCATGGGGCTAAATGTATCTATCAATATGCCAGCTTCCAGGCACACACAACCATGCAGAACGTCAGGAGCCACATAGTAGCCATCGCCAGCCTCCAAAATGCGCTTCTCCTTGCCAATGGTAAGTTCAAACTTACCGCTGGCAACATAAGTAGCCTGACTGTGGTAATGTTCGTGCATGGTGCCTACGGCTCCCTCTTCGAAAACCACCTTTACCATCATCAGCTGGCCATCATAACCCATAATCTGACGCTTGATACCAGGACCAGGATTCTCCCATCCCATTTCCTTTGCAATCTGGAATACTTCACTTTTTGTTTTCATATCTTTTCGTATTATTAATGATTATATTGAATATCTACTCTTCCACTCCATCGGAATGTCTTGTTGCCTACCTGTACGGTATGTTCCTGAGCCTCATCGTCAGCCAACAGCAAGAAGAGGTCGTGACCAGCATACACACCATGCAACACCAACTGAGAGTCGTCCTCAAACAGAATCTCCAGTTTCTCGCAGGAGGTGATGAGATCGCGAGAGGTTTCGCGCAAGACATCATACTCTCCATGAGTTTCTATTGAAACCGCAAAGGTGTGGTTCTTCTTGCCTTTCTCGCGGATGATATATCCCGAACGATGCAGCAAGTTGAAATCAGGGTCATTGGCTCCCAGCGCAACAAACTTAAACTCAGTAGCTGGACTACTGGCGTAATTGACCGAATAGAATCGGTTGCCATTGAAGAAAGTAAGGCATGAAGTCGACGATGATGTATTCTGCCCTGTAGCCTCAAGCCACAGATGCTGATAACCCGCTTTCTTACCCAGAGGCACCATCTGCTCTAAGTTGCGCTGATAAGGATAATTGACCGAGACCAGATGCCCATTATACCACAGCGGATAATCGTAGTCGTGCACCTCGTCAGACTTCAATCTGAACACATCGCATATCAGAGGCCTTTCGAGGAACGGAACAGACGCATAGACGATGGTGCGTACCATGTCAACACCCTTGTAGGCGTTGGTATCACGAGCCATTACCATCTGCCAACCATCGTGCGAGAAGTCGGCCTCTACGATATTGGCATGATACTGTTCTGCCACCTTCAACTTGCCGCCATAGTTGGTTTTCTGATCCACCACCACAGTGTTATGTGCTATGGTCTGCTTCGCATAGGTGTTATTCTCCTTGGTGTAATGTCCGCCATGCTTCGCCTCAATATTCAGGAATCGTGAAGCCCCGTAATCGGTCAGTATTTCGTGTCCATTATCATAGTAAGCCATGGCCAGTTTGTCATAGTGCCCATGTCCCATGCCTTGCGAAGTGGCTTTCAGCGTGATGGCACTATTGTTCTGGGCACTGCGAGGACGAATAATGGCCAAACCGCCATCCTTTCCATCCCTTCCGTCGCTCAGCACACAACTGCGCTGCTGGAGCGTATAAGTAGCATTCTGCGCCATGTCACGCTGCGCCATAAATCCTCCAGCTATAGGTAGCACATAAGTCTGATAATTCTTCATCACAGCCAACAGCGACTTGTTTTCAGGAAACTTACCATAGATGATATTGGCAGCATAAACCATCTCCTGCGCAGAGAGACCTTTCTCCAGAGCATCGTTGATGTGGAAGAACTCACCTTCGTACGACATCTGCACCAAGGCGTCTAATGCCTTTACCAAGATTCCATCACGACGATGGAAGACATCAAGTTCGGGCATACAATGATCGATGCTTTGTGCAAACACCACAAATGGCCAAATGGCATAACGCTGATAGTAAGCCCCTTCGGTGTAATAGCCGTCGGGAGAGAAGAGATGGTCCATCTGGCGCAAGAATCCACCTTTCTTCCCTGTTTCATCTGTACCATACAGAGCCTTTCGCACCAACGATTGGTTGCCTGTAGTCATGCCCACCATTCCCACAGCAGAAGTAGCCCATGTGGCATGGTTGTGCATACGATTGAACATCTCATGGTTGCCCTTGCAGTCGCCATAGCCATTCATAATAAAATCGGCCATATTGAAGAGTAAGTTTTTCTCGATAAACTTACGCTGCTTGGCAGAAATGGCGTCATACACACAGTCATAAGCCATGGCCGTATGCACCAACCACACACTCTCATTGAGAGTCTGCCAGAAGAGGCGACCAGGTACAGGCGACAAGTTGACGGGATGTAGCCCCCACTTAGGATATTTCTGTGCATACTCCATAAGCATCTGAGCCACGAAGTCTGCATATTTCTTATGCCCAGTATACTGATATGCCAATCCTGCATGAAACATCGCATAGTAGTTGCTCTTATGTTGCTCGTGCACTGCACCTCCCCCTCCGTCTACGGGTGTAGGAATCTGTATCGCTGCAGCACAAGCCTCATCGGCTTTCTGCAACAAGTCGTCTACCACACGTCCGAAAGCAGGAACTTCATTCATATGCTGTTTCATATAGCCCAACTCCTCTTTTGTGAGCAAGAGTTTGGGATGTTGTGCCAGAGTGCCAACGACGCCCAAGACACAAAAGAGAAAGAATGACAACAGTCGTTTCATATTACAAACCTTGATTTTGATGATTCATATAAACTTCTTTTCGCATGGCAAGAACCGAGCCTGCATTTTCAAATTTGCAACGCTCTATCACCACATCCTCCCAGGAGGTTTCGTCCAAGCGAACACTTACTCCGCCCCTACCACTATTAAAGAAGAGGCAGTCAGAAACTCTCAAGTATTGTGGTCCCATCAGTCGCAAGACACTCCCTCGCTGCTTGTTGCAGCAATCGTCGAAGGAGCAGTTTCTCACAGTGACATAAGGGCCTGCAGTGCTCTCGTCGCTTCCGCCACGATACACATTGACAGGTGTGCCCAACAATCGACGAAACTCACAGTTCTCGATGAGTATATTCTCGGCATTGTAACGTCCCTTGTCATCCTTTTCGGATGCAAAGTCGACACCACCTCCAGAACAGTCGGCGATGAGACACCCCGTAACCACGAGACTATCGGCAAAGGTGGATTTCTGTCCACGAATAGCGGCACAACCGCTCTCTCCAAAGTTAATAAACTTACAATTATTTACCTTCAACTTATAGGGAGTAGTCATCGTTTTAGCCGTAGAGATGCCCGTTTCTGGCGAAGACCCACCAGGTTCTAAGCGACCATCAAAGACAAGACCTTCTACATAGAGGCTTCCACCATTGCCGACGGTCATGAGGTGAGGCACCGATGTGCCTACAGAGCGAAGCAATGTTTTACCAGAAGCCGAGCGAATGGTCACATCTTTCTGTACCAAGACCGTCTTCATCAGCTTGTACTCATCACCTTGCAAAACAAAGACATCTCCATCTTCTGCCTGAGACATCACCTGAGACAAGTCAGCATCCTTAGCCACTACGACAGAGCGAGCCATCACCTTATCGGCTTTCGCTGTTTGGCTCAGCTGGCCTATCGTTCTGCTCACCATCTGCAGATAAGTAGGCACTGTAGGCAGTTTCATCTTTGCGATTTTCACTCCCGCAGGCAAACCTTCCAGATTCTTGTTGATTCTATTGTCGGCAAAGCGTACTTCAGAAGCCTTGTCTACCATCATGAAAGGAACATGCCCATCAGTGACAAACAAACGATTTCTCTTGAAGTCGATGCTGCGAGGAGCAGAGGTGCGCTCTGCATCAGCACCCGTACCAAACTCCAAATTCGTACAGTCGATATACACATTGTCGGTTATCGTAATGTCTGAAACCTGCACATATCTATTGGGCAGAGAATTGGGCACCGCATTCATGACTCCCAAGGCAGAGAAGAAACGCTTACCCGCCAAAGTGACAAAGGTGTTGTTGCGAATGACATGGTCGGAGTCTACCACTCTCACGCCTCCCGTATTACGCTTGCCGTTGCCCACAAAGGTGTTGTTTTCTACTAAGTTGCGTTTGCCATGACGCAAAGCCACCACACCTTCACACTCCCAGAAGTAATTGCCTCGCACAATATTGTCGCACGACTTTATCGAAATCACTTCCACCTCACCAGAGCATCTGTCAAAGAGATTATCGCAAACCACCGTTGCCGAGGTTTCATAACTCTGCTGAGAAGTACCGATGCGCATGGTTTCGGCACCATTAGAGCCATACACCTCACGAGGTCCAAAGTAGTTGTGATCTATCTGATGATGATTATTCAGATTGCTGGCACCATTGAGATTGACAAGCAGCGTAACACCCAAGTTGTACTTGCGCAGCAATTCGCAATGATCCACCCTGTTGCGCTGTCCCGACATATAAACATAATTCTTCGCCTGCGAACGGTCATCGGTATTATAGTTATCTATGACACATCGGGTCAGACTGCAGTCTTGTGCATAATCCTTGCCACCAGCAAATTCTACTACCGAGCGGCGAGAAGGAGTACCATTGCGAAACTCCAGTCCGCTTACTACCAAGAACTTGCCACCCATGACGAGCGAAGAACGCCCTGTAACAAGCACAGTACCCGGCTTGGCCTCTATGGTGATGGGGGCTTGCTTCGTTGCCACAGCCTTCCACTTGAGGTCGATGTCGCGATACGTACCTGCCTCGATGATAACGCGGTCGCCTGCCACAGCCTTCTTCAGGCAATCGGCCACCCCTGGCAGGGAGGTCACATAATCGCGTGCCTCGCCTGTCATGGGTGTTGTCAACATGAGTGCCAGCACACCTTTATATATATGCTTTCTTACTTTCATTCTTTTTACGATATAGCTTAATACTGATAATCGTGCTTCATCCAATACATATCAAAGGTAACACTACTTGAAGATGGTGCCTTGGTATTGTTATACAATTTGAAATCGATGTGCTTGATATTCTCAGCAGCATTAGCAGCCTGTCCCTTCACATTGTAATAGATAACCAAGATGAAGGCATCGACATCAGCCGACTTCTCTGCACCTACAGCAAACACGCCAGGAGCAAACACATTATTATTAACCGACTGCTTGACAGTCTCAATGCCGATGTTACCAATCTTCTTTTCGGCTACATTGATGGGGAATGTATGCTTGTCTATCTTCTCCAAATCCCCATTCTTGATCTGGTCGATAACCGCCTTGTGGGTAGGTTCTGTTGGATTGAGATAAACAAAGCTGAGACAAGGAGTGCCATAGCAGTTGCCCTTGGTTCCTGTCACACGATATTCGTCTGCCGAGTTGTTGATCATATAGAAATTACGCAACTGTGAGTTAGAACCAGCAGGAGTATTGATCTGCAATGTGCCACCACTCACGCCCGAGAAGAAGAAGTAAGGATTAACCGAATTGTACTCATTCTCCGAAACCTTGGGCTGATTCTTACCCGAACAGGTATTGGCTTGATACTTATAAGAGATGGGGTCGACAGTTGTTCTCCACAAACTGTTGGCATAAACCAGTCCTGTCTCAGGTGAGAAGAAAGAAGCCAAAGACTCCACATCACGTCCCTGTCCGTAAACCACCTTGTCCTTCCAGAAGTAAACGAATGGCACATTCACACCAAAGTGTTCGGTGAGCACGCGGGTCTCGATACCATCAAAATAAGTAATAGATAGCGAGGTCTCGTTGTGTCCATCTACAAAGTTATCAGAGTTAGGCACCACAAACTTCAGGGTATTTTCGGTTTGCAGACTTACCATACACTCCACATCACCTACGAACACCTTATTAATCTTGTTCAGATAAGAACCAGAGAATGTAATCTCGTCGCCTACACTATTGTCGCCAAACTCTGTAGTAGTAACCACTGGCTGATAACGCTTCACATGGAGCATAGGCAGCAGGTTGGCAGAGGTTTCTTGAGTAGCAGTGCCATCGAAGTAAGTGAAAGTGACGTGAGCATCATCTTTCTCTACGTAGGGCACTGTAAACACAATCTCGTTGGCATTCTTGCTGATGACAGAGGCCTCATGCTTCACATTGCCACCATCAGCCGTAAGGTATACAGCCGTGATAACATTCATATTCTTACCGCTGATGAGCATTTTATTACCCATCTCTACATCGGTCTGCACCGAAGCAGCAGTAGCCATAGGCGCGGGATATTCCACAGCAAACTCGTTCTCTGAAACGCCCTTACCCTCTACATTGACAAGCGTTATCTTGCCTGTGCGCGCCTCGTTGGGAACCTCAATGGTGAGACAAGTGTTGGAGAGCCTTTCCACGATTTCACATTCTTTCTCTCCCAACAAAGCCGTGGTAACTCCGTTAAGCGCCTTTCCTGTAACCACAATCTTACTTCCCACGCTTCCCTGTGCAGGAGCAAAGTTCTCTATAATGGGCGCACTGGCAATCGTCTCGTTCATCGACAGGTCATCGCACGAAACCAGAAAGCAAGCAGCAAGCAGGAATGTGAATATATATTTCATCTTTTTCATAAGATTCTCTTTTAATCGTTAATATTAATAACCCGCATTCTGAGCCACATCGGGATTGATATTCGTCACAGAAACAGGGATAGGAAGATAGTTCTGCCAGTTGCTGATGGGTTTGACACGATAGGTGTATCCTGCATAGAACGCCTCACTACTGAGATAATTATTGATTGTCTCAGTGACAATATCCCAACGCTTCAGGTCGAACCAACGTTGATTCTCAAAGGCCAACTCCAGGCGACGCTCATTGCGTACTGCCATACGGAAGTCATACTTATTGCCTACTTTCTCGAGAGCATAAGGCTCAATGCCTGCACGCTCTCTGATCATATTGACATATTTGAGCGCCTCTGCTGATGGTCCGGCTGTCTCATTGAGCAATTCTGCATAGAGCAATGCGATGTCGCCCACACGGATGATAGGCCAATCGCTCTCGCCATCAAAACCTGTTGTCACAGGACGAGTATACTTGCAGCAGTAAGTAGCCTCTATCCACTGACCTGTAGTAGCATTATAATATTTCTGTGCGATATTGACATTGCGTCTTGTCTCGTCGCCTTCAATGATATAAGCATTGATGAGATTGTCGCTGGGAGCGTTAAACCAGTTGGCTGTTCCTACGATAACGTTGGCACCATTATTGATAGGCGCAAAAAGATTACCAAAAGGCGAACCCAGACCCACATTGCCAGAGAGATATCTCACGGCAAAGATAATCTCCTTGTTCATCTCGTTATTGATGTCGAAGACAGAAGCATAAGGCACTAAGTCGGCTGCCGTCTGAGGATTACCCACAGCCGCACTTTCTAAGACCTCCTTGCACAGATTGATGGCCTGCTGATACTTCTCTTCACCCACTCCATAATGAGTGGCATAAACCTTAGCTAAGAGCGCCTTCGCGGCATTCATGTCGGCTCTACCCAGAAGGGCGTCAGCTTGCTTTGCTGGCAAGAGTTGCTGTTCGACAATAGTCTCCAGATCGCCCTCGATGAGCGCATAGACATCAGCCACCGAAGAGCGCTGCATGTTGCGGGCCACGTCTGATGGTGTCTTGCTCGTAACGATGAATACAGGTCCCCATAGACGCACGAGGTTGAAGTACTCCAAAGCACGCAAGAAGCGCGCCTCGCCTTCATACATCTTCTTATTATCTTCGTTCTTCACCACCTGCACATTGGCCAGCACGTTATTGGTTCTTGAGATGAGCGCGTAGCATGCTTTCCAGTATCTCTCCACCCACTCATGCTCTGTATTGATAACACTCTGGTCGAGCTGCTCTATCAGTTTTGTCGTGTTAGAGGTAGAGTTATTGTTAAACATTCTGGCATTATCAGAACGCAGTTCTGTCATCGCCCATTCGTAATACATCACGTCATGAAGCCCATTATAGCATCCCATCACCAGGTCGTTGACAGAGTTATCATCAGCAACATACTCGTCAGAAGCAACCTCAGAATACGGATATTGGTCAAGGTTACATGAGGAGAAGCAGATTGCTCCCACGATGCCTAAGATAGCAAATATTCTTGTTTTCATGTTGTTCTTTGTTTTTTAGAAGTTTACGTCAAATCCTACAGATATGGTTGATGTGAGAGGGAATCCTCCACGCTGATAACCATCTATCAGGGTGTTGGTGTAAGGTCCTGTCGTGAATCTTGACTCGGGGTTGATGCCACGATAGTCGCCACTCCATATATACAGCAGATTATTGCCCGACAGATAGAATCTCAAGTCGTTGAGATGCATTTTCTTGACAATGTCCTTAGGCATGGTGTAGCCAATGGTAAGGTTGCGCAAGCAGGCATAAGATGCGTTCTGCAAAGGATAGTCGGTAAGTAAGAGGTTGTGACCACTCTTCTCGTAAGGAGTCTTACCGTCTCCTGGATGCTCAGGACTAATCCAGCGATTCTTGGTGTAGGCTTTGTTGTAACGCACCGTCTCGTTATAGAACACGTCGCCATTGAAAACAGTAATACCCTGCACGCCCTGAATCAGGATAGAGAAGTCGAAGTTCTTGTATCGCAAGTTGTTGGTAAGACCCCATGTAAAATCAGGATATGGATTTCCGAGAGGCACACGGTCGTTAGCATCGAGCATGCCGTTGTTGTCGGTGTCAACGATGCGGAGTCCACCAGGAATGTCATCAGCAAAGTGTGGGTTGGCGTCTATCTCCTCCTGCGATTTCCACACGCCTTGGGTCTTATAGCCAAAATATTGGATAAGTGGTGAACCCACCTTAGCGATGTAGCACTCGTTGCGCTCGCCCTGACTGATGATTTGGCTCTCTCCTCCGATTTCCAACAACTTGTTGCGTGAGAGCGAGAAGTTAAAGTTGGTCTCCCAACTGAAGTTTCGTGTACGAATGTTGTATGTGTCAATCTGAATCTCCACACCCTTGTTGCTCACTCTTCCGATGTTGTTCCAATAGTTGGAATAACCCGTAAACGACTGAGTGGGCTGTGCGAAGAGCAATGCCTTGGTTTCGGAATAGTAAGCATCGAGCGACAGATTGATGCGATTTCTAAACAGGCCCAGGTCGAAACCGAAGTTAAACTCATTGGTCTTCTCCCAGGTAATGTTAGAGTTGGCCAAAGTAGAAGATGTATTGGCCACACCATTGGTCAGACTTCCATTGCCTGTGCCCAAGACATAATTGGCAGAGTTGAGCACCTCTAAGGCTGCCTGATAAGAAATCTGGTTGTTGCCCGTCATACCGTAAGAAGCACGCAACTTCAGATTAGAAATGGCTTCGATAGACTTCATGAATGGTTCTTCGCTGACACGCCAGCCCAAAGACACAGAGGGGAACCAAGCATTGCGATTGCCCTTAGCAAAGAGTGAGGAACGGTCCAGACGCAAAGATGCCGACATGAGATAACGATTCAGATAGCTATAGTTTACACGTCCTAAATAAGACTCCAACACGACGTCGGGATAACGGAATGTTCCTGTACCAGCCTTATCACCATTGCCCGATGTTGCCAACTCGAAGATGGTAGCAGCATTGAGCGTCTTGATGTTATCGGTAGCAAAACCTGTGGCTGTCTCTGCTACACGCTGTACGCGTGTACGCTCAGCAGTATAACCCAAGAGTGCATCAATGCTATGCTGCTTCTGACTTCCCAAATTCAGATGATAAGACAGCGTGTTCTCTGTCAGTAAGTCAATGTACAGGTTGCTGAAATAGGTAGCACGACTGGCCTCACCATCCTTGGTGGCATTCTTGTTGCCATAAGTATAGGAAGGAGAGAAGCGTACATTGAATCCATTAGAAGTCTTAAAGGTCAAGCCCTTAGCCAGTTCTACGGTGAGATACAGATTGCCCAATCCCTGGAAGTCTTCGCTCCAGCGCATGGTGTTGGCCATGACGCTACGGGGGTTGTTGTTGGCAGAAGAGAAAGGTGATGTCTTCTCTGTCAGAGGATTGCCTTCTTCGTCTACTTCGCCTGTAGGGGTCTCGATATTATTGAAGTGACTGCCACGAGCAAAACCACTATAGCCTGTCAGCGCTGTGGTGATGTCGTTGTGATAAACGGGCAAGAACGATGGCGTGCGATAGAAGTCGATAAAGTTGTTGCGAGGACGCTCAGCACGCTTGTAAGTACCCGAGAAGTTGACTCCGAAGCCCACGCTCTTAGAGAATCGCGTGTCTAACTTGGCACGGAAATTCACCTTGTCGAGGGTATTGGAGCGCATGATGCCCTGATCCTTCATATAGGCAGCCGACACGAAATACTTGGTGTCCTTCTTGCCACCAGATACACTAAACTGCACATTGGTCATAGTAGCCACATCATTGAGACCTTCCTTCTGCCAGTCGGTAGCTCCATACAACGACTCCAGATAAGCTGCACTGCGAGCCTGGGCCATGACAGGACGACCACCCAACGCCTCTTCTTGCTGCATCAGATTGAACCAATCGGTAGAAGTCATCATGTCGTGGAGCTGATATGCATACTTGAAACCCTGATAGAAATTGAACTTATATCTGGGCTGCTCGGGAGTTCCCTGCTTGGTGGTAATAAGAATAACACCATTGGCAGCACGCGAACCATAGATGGCTGCAGAAGCTGCATCCTTCAATATCTCTACCGACTTGATGTCGGCAGCATTTACTTGCGACAATCCACCCTTCACTGGAAAACCATCGATAATCACCAATGGAGAGCTCTCGGCAGAGATCGAGCCAGTGCCGCGAACACGAATAGAGGGAGTGACACCCACCTCGGATGTTTCATTGCTTACCGTGAGGCCTGTCATCATACCCTGCAAGGCCTGAGTGACATCGCTTACAGGAGCCTTGGTCAGCGAACCACCATCCAGCTTAGAGATAGAGCCTGTGAGGTGAGATTTCTGCTGCACACCATAACCGATGACAACCGTCTCGTCCAACTGAGTATGGTTCATCTCCAGTCTGACATCGATTTTCTTTTTATCACCCACCATCACCACCTGGTCGGTGTAACCAATATAAGAGAATACAAGAATGGTTTTCTTGCTCTTCACCTCTATGGAGTATTTGCCATCCATATCGGTAATAGCACCAGCAGTGTTACCTGTACTGCCCTTCACTGCAACAGTAGCACCCATTAAAGGCCCCTCTGTATCGGTGACGGTTCCATGTATCACTATCTGAGCATTGACGGTAACACTAAAACATAGTGCTATCATCGTCATCAATAAGTTAGTTTTTAAAAGTTTCATGGGCTGTCTTTTTAATAATAGATAATTTTAGTTGTTAGTTTCTCTGGCGCAAAGATAGAACTAATAATTGAGATATATCACTTTTTGGTATACCAATTATATTTATTTAATGTTTTATTTAATTTTATTACCTTTATGTGAATTATAGTTAATTTGTAAGCAAATACGCGAAATATACGGAATAATCATGTACCTTTGTAATAAAATATAAGTAAAGCAGATTTTGCCTATGAAACAAGAAACCAACCACTCACCCGTAGAAAGAGTGGTAGACTACATCAAGACTCAGATTGCAGAGAAACAAGTCAACCCTGGCGATCGGCTGCCTTCTGAACGCAAGCTATCAGAGCTTCTTAAAGTAGGAAGACCGCACATCAGAGCAGCGTTGCAAAAGCTTGAAACATACGGCGTTGTAGAAACAAGGCCACAGAGTGGCACTATCGTTACCGAGTTTTCTAAAAGCCAAATCGACAATCTATTCAACGAAACGCTCAAAGTTGACAAATACGACTTCTACAGTCTCGTACACGTGCGCGTACTATTAGAGATAGATGCCTGCACCCTCGCTGCTAAAAACTGCACAAGCGAGGACATTGACAAGGTAGAAAAAGCCTTGAGAGAATTGGAGGAATGCCAAGATCCGAAACAAAGAATCGAAAAGGATTTCGCATTCCATCACGCCATAGCCTGCAGCAGTCACAACCCAGTACTGGCTTCTCTACTGCTGATTATCACGCCCGACATCATGAAGTTCTATCACAAATACAGATTCTGTACTGTGCCAGAGCGACAGGTTATCGCCGAGCACAGAGACTACATCGTTAAGCTAAAAACCCGCGATACAGAAGGCATGAAAGAGTTGGTACTAAACCACTTAGCCAATCAGATAAACTTTGCTAAGTCGCAAAAGAAAGACTAATCTCCACGCTCACAGCACCCTGACAATCGGGGTGCTGTTTTTGCTTTATAACCTATTATCACAAAAGCACGATTGATCACATTGGTATACCAATTAATCATAATTAAACAGCAATACACTTAATTATTATTAAATATTAATTGGTTTACCAGTTTTTAGTTTATATTTGCACTGTTTTTAGTTACCAAAAAAGAAAATATAAACGATTATGAAACATTTATTATCACTATTGACCGTATGCTTGCTATCACTCAGTACGCAAGCACAACAAACATGGAACTTTTTGGACCTGAGCGAATCAATTCCACTTATCAAGGCGGATGAAACGAACTGGAATGTTGACAAGTACAAAACAAATACTGATGTCCCTGTACAGTGGAGCAACAAAATCGCCTTTACGGAATGGAGCACCTTAAAAGCCAATGGCGAAGAAATTCCAGCAACCAAAGGGCTTATGTTTATTGGAGATGAAGGCAAGTTGCTTTTCTCTATCAGCAGCAAGAACAAAAACTATTTCAAGCTGAACAATAAAAAAGCTAAAATCAAGATCTGCAACCTCAAGAAGGGGCAGAAGCTCACCATCGTGGGACTGAGCGGAAGTAAAACCGAAGCTCGTACCTTTACAGCAGAAGAAAACCTCGAGGTGATAAGCGGTATGGAGCCCACATTAGAAGAACACACCAGCGAGGCTATGGTGAAGGCCGACGGTGATATCGTTATTGGCTGCACCAACGCTATGAACGTCTACTCCATCAACATCAGTGCTGCCGACGACACGGGCATTGCGCAGACTACAATCTGCAAGCCATCTGGCAACGATAAGTTCTACACACTCGACGGCAAACAGGTGAAACCATCTCACAAGGGCATCATTATTGCCAAGGGCAAGAAATACGCCAATAAATAATTAACTAACCAACATACATTCATTTCGCATCATGCTATCGAGCCGCTCGATGGCATGGCGCATATCTTGCTCGAAAGTAGTATGGTCGAGCAGATAATGCGGAGTGCCATTAGCCAACAACTGGTAGAGCGCAGGGTTCATCCCGTCTACATATTGGCTGATGGCATATTCTATATCATCACGCTGCGTCTGACTACGAGAGAATTCATACACACGCAATTTCTGATGGAAGAAGCAATAAGCCGACTCGATGCTGTCCTTGGTGAAATCTGTATTCATTTGGTTTTGACTTTTCGATAACATGATACAAAAGTAACAAGAAAAACCTAAAAAGCCATACTTCCACATCACTTTTTAGGTTTTATTCCATTTTATGAGTTCTGGGAATTTATGGGTCCTGGGGATTTACCTCATAGATTATTTATAATATGTGATATTACTGTCAAGTTTCGCACCTTCAGTAGAAAAGAAAATCCCAATTAGGGAAAACTTGTCAATCAACTGACAAAATATTTTTTCCTAACTGGGAATTTCTTTTTTCTCAACTATAGATAATAGGTTTCCGTATATATATATGCAAGAAACGCCATACTATCTTTTTCTGATCCTTACTCCGAGAGCATGGTAACCTCTACACGATGATTCTGCTTCAACAACTCCTTAGCCATCTTCTGCACATCAGAAGCTGTCAGGTTGTCCACCATCTTGCAGTAATTCTTGTCGAAGTCGGCATCGTCGTCGAGCTGGTGCCAGATGACGTAGCTCCAGTAGTCGTTGGTGATTGCCATCTGTCCGTATTGCTTCTTCAGATACTTCTTCACCTTATCCATACTGCTTGCCACAGGACCATGGTCGGCGATGTTCAGGAGTTGCTTGTAGATGACAGGATTCAGTTCCTCGTAACGCTTGGGGTCGCTCTTGTAGGAAATGCGAAGCAAGGCATTCGGATTATCCTCCTTCTCGAGGTTGAAGCTTACGCCCACTCCGTATGTTCCACCCTTCTCCTCACGTACCGAGTCGGTGTAAGCGATCTGGAGGACACGGGTCAACATGTCGAGCACCAAGTCGTTCTTCGGCGAAAATGGGACGTTGGCTGTATAGAACACACTCACGTTGGCAAGCGGAGTTTCCTGCTTATGCACGAACTTCACCACCTCGTTCTTCTTCACAATCTGAGGCACGTTGGCCTTGTTGCTCTTTTCTGCCTTGTGGGTAGAAGGCAGGGTGGCGAGATACCGGCAGAGCAACGGACGAAGCTGCGCCATATCGACCTTGCCGATGAAGACGGTTTTGAAGTTGCTCGCATCGCTGAAACGCTCACGATAGATTTCGAAGATGCGGTTGTAATCTGCTTTTTTTGCAATCTCCACGGTTACAGGAGCCATACGCACATTGTGGTCGTACAGAGTAGCAGAGAGGGAGTCGTTGTAGACAACCTTCGAACTGGCGTTGCGGTTCTTCAGGAGCGAAAGGTTGCGGTTCATCATTCCCTCGAACGCCATGCTGTCCTTGCGAGGAGCAGTGAAATAGAGGTGAGCCAACTGAAGCATCGTCTCCAAGTCTTTTACTGACGAGGTGCCTGTGATGCGCTGTCCCTCGTTGGTGATGGAAGGAGCCAACTTCAAGGACTTTCCTGCCAATGCCTTGCGAAGACGAGTGGCCGTGAAGTCGCCCACACCCGCCTCAGTGATGGAACCACTCAAGAAGGCGAAGTTAGGTATGTCCTCGTCGCCATAGACGGATGTACCGCCCTCGCCTCTCATGCTCATGGTGATTTGGTCGGCCTGATAGTCGGTGGACTTCACATACACCTTCATGCCATTGCTCAATACAATCTCCGTCATGCCAAACTTGCCGTATGGTTTCTCCGACACTATCTTGCCTGGTGCAGGCAAGGCCGTCATCAAGGTAGCTGGCACTTGCTCCTCCTGGTAAGCGTCGTAACGCTTCTGCTGTGCGGCAAGCACGGTGCTCTCAATTTCCGATTCCGAAGGAACCACGAAACCATCCTTGTCGGGTCCATACATGATGAACACCTGGTTCTTGTCGGTGATTATCTCGCCCACCTGACTATTTACCTCGGCAAGACTCACCTCGCCATCAAACAGTTTCACCAACTGGAGGTTATAGGCAGGGGTCAAGATAGGCTCTCCCTCCAAGAAGTTGTTCACGCACTGGCTCACATAGTGAGAGTTCTTATAGTCTTTCTCCATCTTCAGTTGTCGCTCGGCAGCATTGAGATAGAGTTTCTTGGCACGTTCCAGCTCACTCTGTGTAAAACCATGCTGACGGGCACGTTCCACCTCGCCTACGGCTACCGAAACGCCACCCAGTACATTGTCCTGCTTGCAACTGATGCTCAGGCTGAAGGCATCCTTGGTGCGGGAAACGAAGAACGCACCGTTCTTCACCGTCGCACTCATGAAAGGCGGATTGGCCACTTGCTTTTTCTCCGAAAGGCGACCATTGAGCATATAGGTGATTAAGCCGTTGATGTAATCCTCACGCTGATATTTCACACTGTTTTTCTCGCTGTCTGAAGTGGTCTCGCTCTTCATATAGAGATGACCGAGGATGATAGGCTGCTCCTTGTCCTTCTCGATGGCGACAATCATCTTGTCATTATCGTTCACAGGATAGTAGATGCGCTCGGCAGGATTCTTGTGTGCCTTAATCTTACCAAAGAGCTTTTGGATTTTCCTCTCCATCATATCCACGTCGAAGTCACCCACCACCACGATGGCCTGCAAGTCGGGGCGATACCACTTCTGATAGTAGTCACGCAAGTCCTGGTAAGGGAAGTTATCCACAATGTCCATATTGCCGATAGGCAGACAGTCCTCATACTTGCTGCCCTTGTATATCTTAGGCATCACATTCTCCATCATGCGCTGCATGGCCATACCCGTACGGCGGTTGCGCCATTCCTCGTGGATGACGCCACGCTCCTTGTCTATCTCCTTGGGTTCAAGGTTGATAAACTGGCTCCAGTCGTTGAGCACCAAGAGGCAGGAGTCGATGATGCCTTCGCGCTTGATGGGAGCCGAACCGATGTGATAAACCGTCTGGTCGACTGATGTGTAGGCATTGAGGTTGGTACCAAACTTCACACCGATGGTCTCGCACCAAGGCACGATGCCCAGTTGCTTACCCTTGCCAGGGAAATGTTTGGTACCATTAAACGCCATATGCTCCAGGAAGTGAGCCAAGCCACGCTGGCGAGGTTCCTCCAAGATGGAGCCCACACGCTGGGCTATATAGAAGTCGGCAAGTCCTGCCTCCTTGGCATTATGGCGAATGTAGTAAGTGAGTCCGTTCTTCAACTTGCCCTGACGGATGGATACATCCTGCTCCACAGTTTGAGCAAACAAAGATGCAGGAGCTAAGAGAAGAAGTAACAGACTTAGAAATTGTTTCTTCATATTTTCACATTATTTTGAGTTGATTATTTCTGCAGATAACTGGCTGTAGCAGCCTCAAAGTCGTTGCTTGAGTTATTGGTGTCTACCCACTTGCCGTTCTCCTTCTTACGGATAACCGACTTGCCGAAGCGATCAGTAGAATTGAGCGCGCTTGCCACATACGTATAGCCTGCATCAAGAGCAGAAGAAACCACGTTCCACTGCCAAACACTACTTGGGCAAAGGTTTACAGCATCCAGAATCCAAGAGTTAGGTAACTTATAACATTTGGATGTCATTTCCTTGTCACCCTTGCTTGTTGTCAACACATACTTTGCCTCATAATAGTTGTCTGTCAGATAGCTTTCCCTGTTTTGGTGCATTCGAGCCAATGCATAGGCCTTGTTTCCACCAGTATTGAGCAGATAATAACTCAATGTATAACAATACCACTTATCCAGGTTGGTAACCTCCTGATTGTCGGTATCCAGATTGTTTGCCGACGTACTCTCATCGTAGAATTCAAAGTCTGCTTTGCTCAAGTCGAAGGAATTGGCATTAGCTTCTGTATGATTCATGGCATTCAGTGCCAACACCAACGACTTGCCAGGCTGCACAGCCACGCTCTTTCCTGTTCCTGGGATCATATATATAGCCTCCACCGACATGGCTTCGTTCATGATGTCGGGTGTATACTCACGTTTGGTGCTGGTAAGGAATGCCGATTGCACAAAAGCAATACTGTCAGCATAGAGAGTTACGTCCGAATTATTGGAAACAACGACATACTGGTCTTTCAGAAATTGCTTACCCTCAGGAGTTTTATCACCTGCGAAGAAAATCTCCGAGATAACAAAACCGCCCTTGGCATCGAAGGTATTCACGGCCAACTTGACATTGGCGCTACCACTCTTCACCTGCATGTTCTCGCTGGTCTGGTTGACCTGGGCTGTACCTGCCACACCATCCTTGGTAAAACTCAATTCGCCGGTAACGGCTACATTGTATGTGCCCTCTGGCACTTGGTCTATCGAGGCTGCAAAGCTACCATTGTTTTCTACAAACTGATTGACGGTGAACACCTCGCCTGTCTGAACATTGGTGAACATGGCCTTGCCGTTGCTAAACACCACGTTGTCGATGCCCAAAGGCATCTCTACACTGAGCGACACAGGAGTGTATGTCACACTGTCGTCGTTGCTACAAGCTGTAAACGACAAACCTACGGTCAGGAGCATCATCATGCCCATCAAGAAATTCTTTTTCATTGTCTTGTTTGTTTTGATTGTTATTTTGATATTTTATTTCTACTATTATGTTCATTGCTACTCTTTTCTTTCTCAGAAAGTCACACCCACAGAGGCTCTTAGGCCTACCTGTTGTTCACGCTCCGAACAAAGCACCATGCCTCCTGCTACTTCGGCAAAGAGGCCTATGGACGAAGACTTCAGGTGATAGTCGCCACGTGCATGCAGGTGGGCCTCAGTGTAGCTGGCCTTGGCAAAACGATACTTGTGGCGTATCATCTCGGCAAACTTGCTGGTCATGTTGGCAAAAGGCATCACCATGTTGTCGCTCACACGGGCATAATGACTGGCATCGGCTCCCAGCGAGAGTGACAAGCATCGAGACATAGGACGCATCCACTCGCCTGCTACCTTGACATACGCATGGGCACGGTCTAACAGGCGCTCGGGATATACATAGCGCTCACGATGGTTGCGATAGCCTGCCTTGAGGCTTACCATCCACGAGCGGTCGCCTCCCTGCTGGCCATACATACCTCCTATCGAGGCATCCATCAGGTAATCCTTATACATGGTGAGCTTGCCTATCACAGGATAATACTGCGAATCCGACTTTCCCGTTATGTTTTCATCACCACTGCGCTTGGTAAAGGCAAAATGTGCATAAGCGGCCCAATGGTGCTTGCTCTCCTGCTTCCACCCCATCGTGGTTTCCACCTTATTATATATAAGGCGCGACAGAGGCAATGAGTTGGCACTCGTCAGCAGGCGCTCATATGCGTTGCGGCCCAAAGACAGATGCCCATATAGTCCTTCATTACCTGTGGGAACAGCATCAAAAGCAATGTCAAAGCCACCTCCTCGATAGGCAAGACTGCGCTGCTCACCAGCAAAACGGCCATATTCGGTTCCAAGTCCTGTCATATGATACTCGGGAATGACACCCAGCTCGTTGTAGAAGTCTACACTATTGGTTTGCTTGTAGATAGTGCCTTCCGCCAATACGCCCCAACGATAATGCCAAGCCATGAGACTGGCGCCACCTCGCAGCAACAGTTCTGTAACGATGCCACGCATACGTGGATCACGGTCACGATACTCGTGCTCAGCACGAATGGCCATCTCGCCTCCCAGCAAGACTCGCCCCAGCTGGGTGCCATAACCACCTGAGAAGGTATATCGCTCTCGGTGGGTATCTCCGCCCAGGGTATCGGCCATCACATAGGGAGCCAACAATTCGTAGTCGGAGGTAGAGTTCCAGCAGATGCTCTTCTGCTTGCCAGTAGTGTAAGAGGCAGAGCCCCATACTGCCGAACGTGGATTCATGCGCAGATAACTGTTAACTGCCAGCGCCCCAAGCACATGTCCCTTACCTTTCTCCTCGACAAAGGCTTCTGATTGGTGCTGACAGTCGATGGTAAGCGCCATCTCGGAGTACGACTGGGCATAGGCGGCGCTATGCAGGGCGGGATTGGTGAGCAGGGGAGTCGACAACTGGTTCCACATCGACAGATGCTCCACACGAGCCGTGTCACGGGGCGAAGCCATGGTGACCGACATACATAGCGTGCAAACCATGGTCAATAATGCTATTTTGTGCTTCATCTTTACATCCATACGATATTGAGGGTGGCTACATTAAGACACTTGCTGGCAAACTCTAAGTAATCGGACGTGGCACGAAACTGCCTAACGCCCGTGGCGCCATGGGCATCCTTATATTGCATGGAACCTTCGACCAGTACCGAATAGACACCACGAAGTAGAGAGACACGGGCTATATTACCATCAAACTCGGCCGTGGTTGTCACCTGTCGGGTATTGAGGTTGGTGAGTTGCACCGTGCCCTGCACACGTTCCACGGTTGTGCCTTCCTCGGCAGTCAGAGTGATAGCTGCCGTGGTAAAGAGATCGTCCTCGTCCTGGTGGCACGATGCGAGTACCATTCCCAGCAGAGCCACACATATCATCAGTATTCGTTTCATATTTTCACGTTCATTTCTAATCCAAAGTAAGGAGTCACATGACGACGCACGGTCAGTCCATTGCTCGTATAGTCGGGGGTATAATCGAGTAGCTTGTTGCAGAACAAAGCTACGGTCAGGCGGTCAGCAAACAATTTCTTAGTTACCTTGAAATTGACATTCATCGAGAAGGGCACCCTGTAGAGAGCAAAGTTACTGTCCGTATAGTTGCGTATCAAGTAGCGCAAGTATATGTCTTCGGCATCCTCATCCTTCCAGTCGTGCATCTCGCCGTTGGCATCCATGTACTTGACAGGATAATTGCTGGTCTCGGCGGTGCGGCGCATGGTGAACCACAGGCATTGGGCCGAAACCGAGAAGCCGAGCTTGAGCTTGGGTATGTCGGTATCCACGGTGAAGTTGGTATTCATCATCTGGTTTTTGCTGCCGCCATCCTGGTCGTAATAGCCCACATACTGAATCTGCTTGCCAGCCACCACGGCACTGGGCTTGTAGGTTTCCATCATCGAGTTGCGATAGATGGTGTAAAACCAGGCTCCATTGATAGTCAGACGGGTCATGATGCGCTCGAATCGCTTGGTCGAGAAAGTGTATTCCACACCTCGCTTCAACGTTTGGCTTCCGTTGGTATAATGGCTATAGCCACGCAGGTCAGTACGCAGGGTGTAGGGCATATCGACTAACGAAGGCGGTGCCGTCAGCGCTCCAGCATCCACTCCCGAGGCATCATACTGCTTGTAAGTATAAGGGGCATAACTCGACTGACTGCGGAAGCCCGATGTCATGTTCTCGTGGAAGTATGTTACCGAAAGTCGATAACCGCCTACCGTCATATCGGCAGTCATTTCCCACTTCAGGTTACAGGCAGGCTTCAGGTCGTAATTGGTAGGGTCGATGACATAGGTCATCAGGTTGATGCGACGGTAGTCGGCATTGGCATGGTAATAATTGAGCTGCACCAAGTCCATGTACACGGGATCGGGGAATAGCTGATCCATAGTGGGCATCTTGGTATGCTCGCCTACTCCGCCCGACAGTCGCAGGAAACCTGTCTGCCCTGCTATCTTAAACTTAGGCAATGTCCATCCCACATTGACACGTGGGTCGAAATAGAACTTTCCATGCATCTGATAAGAAGTGGGCAATCCCAACATCTGTACGGCTCTCACACCTGCCACCATCTCTAACTTGCTACCACCCAGCATGGTGCTGATACGCTCCTCGGCATAAAGTCCCCACTGCTTGTTGGCAGGTATGCTCGACAGCGAACGATGGCGCAAGGTGGCCGCCGTGGGGTACAAGGGGCGAGTGGGGTCGAACACTTGACCATGCCCATAATTCTTGTCCACATTCCAGTCGGTACCCACCAAGAGGGTGTTGGAGATATTCAGGGAGGGCACCTGAAACTTGGCATTCAACTTGGTGAAGAGGTTGAAGGGGCGACCGTCTACATTCTGCCATGCCACGTATTTATAGGGCAAGATGATGCCATCGCTCTCGCCCGTAGTGATGGTACCTACAGCAGCCACCAACTGTGAAAGCTGCACCAACTTGGTGCGCTCTATCAAGTCGTACTCGTAAGAGGTAGAGAGCATGGCATCGAGCGAACGAAACCACTGGCGCTTGTTCCTGGGCAAGAATGTAAAGCCGGCATTCAGTGCATATCTGTTGTACTGCGATTTATACGAGTCTACGGCCTGGTTGTCAAGATCGGGGTCATTCTTGTCATTGTCAAACGAACCTGTATAGTCAAAGTTAGTCTTCAGTTGCATGTCATATCGGCCCAGGCTCCATGACTTGAAGAATCGGGCCGAGAAGCTCAGTCGCTTGTAGTTCTCCAGTCGGTTGCGTGGGTCGGCCTTGGCATCCAGATAGTCGACGCTCAGATTGAGCGTCATGCGGCGAGGTTTCCATTCGAAGCCCTTTGCCAGGTAGAAAAGTTTGCTGTCCATATCGGCCTTGAGACGTGCCTCCCAATTATTGCCGCCTCGCTTTCGCTCTATCTTGACGAGTCCGCTCGTCAGGTCGCCATACTCTACCGATGGGATGCCTCGCACCACCTCTACCTTCTCGATGTCATCGGTCGATATGGTACGCATGTCGACACCCGAGTTGACATAGCTTCTGCCCTCGGTCGATGTTTCCCATGCGCCCTTTACCTCCTGTCGGTTGGCGTTGGTGCTGATGGGGGCACCATCTATCATGAAGCTGGTGCCCAGCGAAGATGTATTATAGCTGCTGGCAGTACCCGTCTCGCGGATACGGATGGTATTAGGGGTGTTGAGGGCAGGGTCTTGCGAACGACCGCCTGGCAGCAACTCCAGAATGTCGGAGAAACTTGATGGTTGCAGATGTTCCATGGCATGCTTCTCGATGACAGAAGCCGCCGTAACGCCACGCGTTTCCTGTGCCGTTACCACCACCTCTGCAATCTTGAGGGTATCGGACAAACTTTTTTTGGGGACCTTATTGGATTTTTCACCATTGCTGTTCTGCGCATAGCCAAGTACACTTATGCCGAAAAACAGGAATAGCATCATGCCAATTTTCTTCATTCTTTGCCGCTAATAATGTATAAATAATTATCATAAAATTCCGGCTGCAAAAATATGAAGAAAAGGAAAAACATACAATACCTAAAAGTAGGTAATTTAGAATACGTCTAAAAAGGCAACGGGCTCTCCGAAGAGAGCCCGCTACATTATAATTGCTTCATCGACAAGCCGATGCGTTTGCGCTTCAGGTCGACTTCTGTCACCCTGACCATCACATGTTCATGGAGTTTTACAACCTCAGATGGATCGCTTACATAGCGATTTGCCATCTGCGAGACATGCACCAATCCGTCATTGTGAACACCTATGTCGACAAAGGCGCCAAACTTGGTAATATTTGTCACAATGCCAGGCACAACCATGCCCTCTTGCAAGTCCTCGATAGTCTTGATGGAAGCATCAAACTCAAACTTCTCTACCTTACCACGAGGATCGAGTCCTGGCTTATCAAGCTCTGCCATGATATCGGTAAGCGTAGGAACGCCCACTTCGCCACTCACATATCGACGGATGTCTATCTTCTTCTGTAAAGCCTTGTCCTCCACCAGTTGCTTCACCGTGACACCTTGGTCTTTTGCCATGGTCTCCACAAGGGCATAGCGTTCTGGATGCACAGCGCTATTGTCGAGCGGATTGCGAGCGCCAGGGATGCGCAAGAAACCAGCACATTGCTCGTAGGCCGAAGGACCTAAACGGGGCACTTTCTTCAGTTGGGCACGAGAGGCGAAAGCACCATTCTCCCGACGATATTCCACGATATTCTTGGCCAACGTAGGTCCGAGTCCACTCACATAGGTAAGCAGATGCTGCGAAGCCGTATTGAGATTGACACCCACCGAGTTCACGCAACTCATCACCACCGTGTCGAGGCTCTTCTTCAACAAGTTCTGGTCTACATCGTGCTGATACTGCCCCACGCCGATGCTCTTAGGGTCTATCTTCACAAGTTCAGCTAATGGGTCCATGAGTCGGCGCCCGATGCTCACAGCACCACGCACCGTAACATCCTCATTGGGGAATTCCTCGCGAGCTATCTTGGAGGCAGAATAGATAGAGGCTCCATCCTCGCTCACCACATAGACATCTACGGGATGGTCGAATGCTATCTCGTTGAGCCAGTCGCTCGTCTCACGGCTGGCAGTGCCATTGCCAACAGCCATTGCCTCCACCTGATATTGGCGTACCATGCGCTGTAAGGCTGCTGTAGCCTCCATACGCTTGCTGCGTGGAGGATGAGGATATACGATTTCGTGATGTATCAGATTACCCTGTGCGTCGAGACATGCCGTCTTACAACCATTGGCAAACCCGGGGTCTACTGCCATCACTCGTTTCTGTCCGAGCGGAGCTGCCAAAAGCAACTGGCGCAGATTCTCGGCAAAGACGACGATAGCCTCTTCATCGGCTTTCTGCTTGCTCTGTGCAGCAAACTCAGTTTCGATACTGGGCTTGAGGAGTCGCTTGAAAGCATCGTCGACAGCCTCGCCCACCAGGGTCTGACATTCGCCATAGCCATGCACATAATGTCGTTTCAACTTATTGGTACACTGTTCATCATCGGCAGAGATGCTGACACGCAAGAAGCCTGCCGCCTCACCACGACGCATGGCCAACAGGCGATGTGAAGAACAGCGTTTCAGAGGCTCCGAAAAGTCGAAATAATCGGCGAAGCGCTGTGCTTCCTCTTCATCTTTCTTCTTTGCCACCACCTTAGAGGTGATGATGGCTCCACGACGAAACTCACCACGTATCTGATTGCGGCTCTCCTCGCTCTCGTTCACCATCTCGGCAATGATATCCTTAGCTCCCTGCAGGGCAGCTTCCACATCAGCCACCTTGTCGCTGACATATTTTTTTGCCACCTGCATGATGTTGCGTTCTCGCTGAAACAACAGCATTTGCGCCAACGGCTCCAGCCCAGCTTCGCGAGCTATCTGCGCACGCGTTCTGCGCTTAGGCTTGAATGGCAGATAGATGTCTTCCAGTTCCGTGGCATCCCAGCAATCCTCGATACGCTTCTTGAGCGCATCAGAAAGTTTGCCTTGCTCCTCGATGGTCTTGAGGATGGTTTCCTTACGCTTCGTTATCTCCTTCATCTTTTCGTTGGCTTGTGCGATAGCCTCAATGTTCACCTCGTCGAGGTTACCCGTTTTCTCCTTACGATAACGAGAGATAAAGGGAATGGTGCAGCCCTCTTCGAGCAGCTGCAGTGTATTTTCGACAACCTTCTCACTTAGGGCGAGTGTGGCTGCTATCATCTTTGAGAATGGATTCATTTCTTGCATTTATTGGTTATTATTCAAGTTTCGCATGTGGGGGGATTCCCTCTAACTTCCATTCATGCGAAAGTTCTGTTATTATTATACATTCGTTGAGTTGGGAAGTAAATGCAAAGATACATGAAAAAAGTCGTAAAGACGAAACTCCTTACGACTTTTAAGATTTATTTCTTGATTGTAAACTCAAACTTCAAGCCTCCTTCTGGAAGATTGGCCACACGGATGGTGCCACCATGCAGCAACACCGAGTTCTTCACAATGGCGAGGCCCAATCCTGTGCCACCCATCTTGCGACTACGCCCCTTGTCCACACGATAGAAACGTTCGAAGAGGCGCGGCAGATGCTCTTGAGGCACACCCTGACCATTGTCGCGGAAGATGAAGTGCCACTTGTTGCCCATCTCCTCACCCTCGAGCGTGATGGTGGTTCCGTCGCCAGCATAGGCCATGGCATTGTCGGTAAGATTGCGGAAGATACTATAAAGTAGACTACGATTGCCCTTCACCACGATGCGCTCGGATAGGAGGTTATGGAAGCCCATCTTACGCTCCTCACGTTCCAAGGCCGTTTCCTTCACGATGTCGTCTACCATCTGCGTGATGTCGACAGCCTCAAAGTCTATCATATTGGAGCCATCGTCCAGACGATTGAGTGTGGAAATATCACGCAGCAGTGAGGTGAGCCGTTCGCTCTGCGCATAGCATCGCTGCAAGAACTGCTCCTTCATGCTTTCGCTGATGCGAGGATTGTCGATGATTGTCTCCAGATAGCCTTGTATGCTTGCCACGGGCGTCTTCAGTTCGTGAGCTATATTCTGAGTAAGCTGACGCTTCAGGATGTCTTGTTCTCTACGCGTGGTCTGAATCCGCTTATACATCTTGATGATGCGCTCGGCTATCTCGCCCAGTTCGTCATTGGGAAACTTGGAAAGGTCTTCTATCTCAAGACTCTCGTTGCGGTCGGCCTTGTAGGCAAAGATGCTCAGCTTAGAGATATTCTTGCTCAGACGAGAGGTGAAACGATAGAGCACCAGCGTGAGCAAGGCTATCGCCAGGACAGCAAACCAAATGTAGTGTTGGTCGGCCTGTAGCGACTTAGACAGGTCGTTGTTGTAAGGCAAGGCACTGCGAATGATGATGGTGTCGGAGGGGAAATAGGTTGCCACATAGAAGTAGTCGTGCTTCAAGGTCTTCGACTGTCGCTCCACACTCGACCCCTGGCCTGTCTTCAGTGCCTCCTGTATCTCCTTACGACCAATGTGGTTGGCAAAACGGGCAAAGTCATCACGCATATTGTCATAAACCACCTTACCGTTAGGGCGTATCAGCGTGATGCGCAAGTCCTTACTCTCGTGCTGCTTCACAAAGGCGTTCAACTTATCGCGCGCCACATCCACACCACTACTATCGCTCAAGATGATGCCCCTGTCGTGTGCCAACGACAGGTCTTCCTCCAGTAGCGCATTATAGTTGGCCAACTTGATGGTGAGGGTGCTTATCTTATACTGCTTCTCGCGTGCCTGCTGAAAGACGATGAAGCTCACTGCAAACACCAAGAACACTGCCAGCACCATGAGATATAGTTTTCGGCCTACCTTCGACTTCGTTACAATAACATCAAACATGCTTGAATACTATAAAAAAAGACCATTTTTTCTTCCACACACACTTATGCATCAAAATAATATCCGAAACCCAATCGGGTAACGATGCACTTGGCAAACTTGCCTATCTTCTTTCGCATACGCGTGATGTTGACATCCACCGTACGATCGAGCACCAACACGTCTTTGGGCCAAACGCGATCGATGAGTTCCTGGCGCGAGAAAACTCTGCCACGCTCTTCGAGCAACAGACGTAGCAACTCAAACTCGGTCTTCGTAAAAGGCACATCCACGCCATCTACACTCACCGACTTCTTGTCGAGATTGAGCAACAAACCTTGATAATTGATAACGACAGGTTCTTCAGCCCCCTTCTGCTGACTGGCTGTTCTGCGCAGCACAGCACGCACTCTCACCATCACCTCGCGCAGAGAGAAGGGCTTAGAGATGTAGTCGTCGGCACCTAAGTTAAATCCTGTGACGGTATCGTTCTCTGTGTCGCGTGCTGTCAGGAAGATAATAGGTATGTGTGCTGTCACCTCCTTTTCCTTCAACTGCTTGGCGAGTTGAAAACCACTCATTCCACCCATCATCACATCCAGGAGCAAGAGATGATAAGAAGCTAAATCTTTCTCCATCGCTTCTTCTGCCGAATTGGCGGTGTCTACTTGATAACCTTCTGTCTCGAGATTAAACTTTAGGATTTCACAGAGATCCTGCTCATCGTCAACTACCAATATTCTACTATCTTTTTCGTCCATAATCGAAATGTTTAAAATATTACGGGGACAAAGATACAACTTTATTTTTGTAACACGCATTACACGAGGTTACATTTATGTGTCATTTTTCAGATGTCAATACAAAAAGGGGAACCTACCATCCCTGGCCAGTTCCCCTATATATATAGTTCTCAAAACACTTTCAATCACTAACACTTACTTTTCCTCATATTTTCATGATGAGTAGACATATCGTGTTACAGAACACACTTTCTCTTTTTAAATGTGTATCCCGTGTAACTATGTATATATTATATATAGTAAAATAAAAGATGTGGACACTGGCTTTCTACTTACACCATTTTCTCTGCTACAACGTAATGCACCCCAAGAAAACAAGTCATAGTAAAAAATCAAAACCACCCTTTACTAATACAATTTATATTAACACGATATTCTTTTTGTTTTATTCGATAGTCAAATCAATGGGTTTCACAACCCCTTTTATGGGTGCAAAATTACAAAAAAAAGTAATACGAACACGTTTTTTGGGTGGAAATTTTCACTTTAAGGGTAAAATTTAACGTATTTGTTAATATTTTCCCCCATTTCTACCCCTATCCGAGCTGTATTAAGATATCAAGAAGGCTAAAAATCAGTCATCTCCGACCGAAGAAAATGAGGACCAAGGAAAATGTCTAAATGTATATGAGAATGGTTTAAAATAGAACATTTGGGTATATTTTAGTCTTTTTTTGCATAATGTTGCTAAATTAGCTACTAAAAAGTTTCTTTAATTAGCTTCATATTCTTAAATTTGCAATCGATAAGACACAATAAACACTATACACTAAAAAATAGGTAATTAAAATGGCAAAATACGGTAATAACGCCTTGGTCATAGGCGAAAGAATAAAACAGGAACTCAAAAGACAGGGTAAAACATCGGTATGGCTCGCACTGCAACTGGGTTGCCACCGCACCAATATATATAAGGTGTACGAAAGAGCCACTATTGATACAGGGATGCTGTTTCACATCAGCAAACTCTTAAACTTTGACTTTTTCAAACTCTATACGGATTTACTTATATCCTCAAGAGAGAGGACTAAATAGACAGTTATAATTTTCCTAGAATAAGAAAGCTAAACCCGAAAGGGCGAAGCAAAAGTGAGATTCGCCGTGAGGCAAGTCTCACTTTTTTTTTGCCACATTCTGAGTAAACCTCTCATCAGAAAGTTGCTTTTCTTGGTGCTTACGGACGGGCAAGATGCCAGTCCATCACCAACGCAATCCTGCTTATAAATAGCTTGCTCATATAAAAAAGGAGTTAAGACAATAACTTTATTGCTTACAGACTTGCAAAAGCCATTGTCTTAACTCCCTAAAAATCTCCTTTAAAACTGAGCTAAAAGAAACTCCCCAAAAATCTCATTAGAGAGCTTCCAGACGTTTCTCGAGTCGCTCGCGAATGGCAGCGATGAAGCCCGCCGAGTTGACAGCCTTGGCCTCTACACCTTCCATCAAGTTGACAAGATCTTTGGTGGCTATGCCCTCATTCAGCGTGTCGAAGCAGGCTGCTTCCAACTGATCAGCAAACTGCTGCAGAGCATTGCTGCCATCCAACTCGCCACGTTTTCTCAGTGCGCCACTCCAAGCAAAGATAGTTGCCATAGGATTGGTGGAGGTATCTTCTCCCTTCAGATAACGATAGTAATGACGTGTCACTGTGCCATGAGCTGCCTCGTACTCGTACTTACCATCGGGCGAAACCAACACAGAAGTCATCATAGCCAACGATCCGAAAGCAGTGCTGAGCATATCGCTCATAACGTCGCCGTCATAGTTCTTACAAGCCCAGATAAAACCTCCCTTGCTGCGGATGACACGCGCCACAGCATCGTCTATCAGGGTGTAGAAATACTCGATGCCCAACTCAGTAAACTTCTCCTTATAGTCGCTCTCGTAAACCTCCTCGAAGATTTTGCGGAACTGTGCATCGTAGGTCTTTGAAATGGTGTCCTTGGTGGCAAACCAAAGGTCCTGCTTGGTGTCGATGGCAAACTTGAAACAACTATGCGCAAAACTGCGAATACTCTTATCTGTGTTGTGCATGCCCTGAATGACGCCAGCTCCATTAAAGTTATGAATTTCTACCTCTTGCTTCTTGCCGCTCTTGCCCTCAAACACGAGCTTAGCCACTCCTGGCTCATCGGCACGAATCTCTACACTCTTGTAAACATCACCATAGGCATGACGGGCGATGGTGATAGGTTTCTCCCAATTCTTTACACAGGGGCGAATGCTGGGGATGGTGATAGGCGCACGAAATACGGTGCCATCCATGATGCTTCGGATGGTTCCGTTGGGGCTTTTCCACATCTTGTGTAGCTTGTATTCGTCCATACGCTGCGCGTTGGGAGTGATGGTGGCACACTTTACTGCCACACCATATTTCTTGGCAGCCTCAGCAGAGTCGATGGTCACCTGATCATTGGTCTGATCACGATAAGGCAAGCCCAAGTCATAATACTCTGTCTTGAGGTCAACGAAAGGCAAAATCAGTTCGTCCTTGATCATCTTCCACAAGATGCGAGTCATCTCGTCACCATCCATCTCCACCAGGGGAGTTGTCATCTGAATCTTTTCCATAAGCTTTCTCTTACATTTTTTGATAATTTGCTTGCAAAATTACGAATAATAATTTAAAGAGAAACATATTTTCGCATTTTTCTTTCATAATGGTACATTTTTGTTGTACATTCAGTTATTTTGCAGAATACTTTTGGGAATCTGACTATCACCCCAACGGGTTCACACTAAGCGAAGATGGATAAAGCGAAGATGGATAAACGCGGAGACTGAGGTTTGGCAACAATGCCTGAAGGATATCAGAGAATCGAGCGCAAGGTGTCCAGATATTGATCTATCCTGTCATCGTGCATCCTGCTCCACACATCACCCAAGAAAGCAGCACCTCCAAAGCCCCAGTCTTTGAGCTGCGGAATGTGTGAAGAAGTAATGCCCCCCAATGCCACCACCTTGTGGTTGATGATACCAGCAGCATGAGCCTGCTGCAAGTCGTCGTCGGTAAAGGAAGCCGAATAGCCCTGCTTGGAGATACTGTCGAAGATGGGACTCAGAAAGACATAATTGCAATGCGACTTAGCAGCCACTACCTCGTCGAGACTATGACAGGAACAAGACACATGCCCATGAAACCCCATAGGAACATCAGGACAACGACGATTGAGATGAATGCCAAGGAGCGAGAACTCTGTGGCCAACGAGAAATGCTCGTGCACCACAATCCTGCTGTGCCAACGAGAAGGAATCTCGCTCAGCAAGAGGCGACACTCTGCCTCTGTAGCTCCAGGCTTACGCAGATGAAGCACATCCAATCCATGACGGAAAAGTCTGTCAATGAAAAGAGCCTCTCCCGACAAAAAGTCAGGAGAGGTTATCACGATCCATTTCATCATATGGAATAGATATTACTTCTTCAGTTTCTCAATGATAGCATCAGCCACCTTCTTACCTGAAAGCAACATACCGCCGAAGATAGGTCCCATGCGGGGAGTGCCTGCAACAGCAGAAGAAGCCATACCGCATACGTAGAGTCCTGGATAGACCTCACGAGTTCCCTCGACAACCATGCGCTCGCCTTCTACTACGTCTAATGAACGCTCACCGATAACACCACCAGTGGCTGTATCCAACTTGATACCGTTCTTGCGAGCCACAACCTTACACATCTCGCTATCGTGACCTGTACCGTCGATGACATACTTTGACATGATGTTGAGTGGGTCTACGTGCAAGCCCTCGCGAAGCACTGGAGTCCAGTTGACAACCACACCACTTACCACATCATTCTTGAAGATAACGTCCTCTACCGAATAGCAGTTGAAGATGGTAGCACCTGCGTGTACGGCATGATAAAGCAGTGCAGAAGTACTCTCCACAGAGTCGATGGTGTAAAGACCATCCTCGAAAGTCTCGTAGTTGATATCGAAATCCTTTACGATGTGCATAGCTTCTTCTTGAATGACAATCTGGTTGAACATCATGGCGCCACCCCACATACCGCCACCAGGAGAGAGTTTGCGGTCGAACTGAGCTACCTTTAAACCAGCTTTAGCTAAATAATAAGCAGCTACGATACCAGAAGGACCTCCACCAACAATGGCTACATCAAGGTCGAGATTACGCTGAAGTTTGTCAAAATAGGTACTGATAATACCTTTGGATACTTGTGTTTCAATCATTTTTTTAAGTTTTTTATTTTTGAAAATAAGTTGATTCTAAAAAATACTCTTTGCCATAAATGGTGCCTTCAAGCACGATTATGCTTCCTTCTGCTCCTCGCAACTCCTGAGCGAATGGCTGATGCGGGCAGCACAGAAGTTGGGTCCACACATGGTGCAATAGTTGGCGTCTACGCGATTGCTTGTCTTATAGAATTCCAAGGCACGCTCTGGATCGAGTGAGAGGTTGAACTGGTCTTTCCATCTAAAGTCGTAGCGCGCCTTGCTCAGTGCATTGTCACGCACAGCAGCACCTGGATGACCCTTAGCCAAGTCGGCAGCATGAGCAGCAATCTTATAAGTAACCACACCCGTGCGCACGTCTTCCTTCTCGGGCAGTGCGAGATGCTCCTTAGGAGTGACATAGCAAAGCATGGCAGTGCCATACCAGCCTATCATCGAAGCTCCTATGGCAGAGGTGATGTGGTCGTAGGCAGGGGCAATGTCGGTGACAAGTGGACCTAAGGTGTAGAAAGGCGCTCCGTGGCATTTCTCTATCTGGCGTTCCATGTTCTCCTTAATCTTGTGCATAGGCACATGACCAGGGCCCTCGATAAACGCCTGTACGTTCTTGGCCCAGGCACGTTCCACAAGCTCGCCCATCGTGTCGAGTTCGGCAAACTGGGCTGCATCGTTGGCATCGTAGGTAGAACCTGGACGCAAGCCGTCGCCCAAAGAGATGGCTACATCATACTTGGCGCAGATATCGCAGATGTCATCAAAATGCTCGTAGAGGAAACTTTCCTTCTGATGTACCTTGCACCACTTGGAGATAATGCTTCCGCCTCGGCTCACGATACCTGTAAGACGAGTGTCTGCCAGATGGATATTCTTCAGTCGGATGCCGCAGTGGATGGTGAAATAGTCCACACCCTGCTCACACTGCTCGATAAGCGTGTCGCGAAACACTTCCCATGTAAGGTTTTCTGCCTTGCCATCCACCTTCTCAAAGGCCTGATACATAGGCACAGTGCCTACAGGTACAGGACAGTTGCGCAATATCCACTCTCGCGTCTCATGAATATCGTTACCCGTAGAGAGGTCCATCAGCGTGTCGCCACCCCACTTGCAACTCCACACAGCTTTCTCCACTTCTTCTTCGATGCCCGAAGTGGTGGCAGAGTTGCCTATATTGGTATTAATCTTAACCAGGAAGTTGGTTCCTATAATCATGGGTTCAGACTCAGGATGCTTCTTGTTGGCAGGGATAACGGCTCTTCCCTCGGCTATCTCCTTACACACAAACTCAGGTGTGATGTGGGTCTTGATGCCAAGCTCCTCACAGTTCATATTCTCGCGGATGGCCACGTACTCCATCTCCTGTGTGATGATGCCTTTCTTGGCAAAATACATCTGTGTCTCACCCTCCTTGCGATTCTCTATCCAGCTCTGTCGCAGACGAGGTAGACCTTTGTTCAGGTCTATCTCTACATGGGGGTCGCTATAGCAGCCACTTGTATCATAGATATAGACTGGGGCGTTGGGCTCCTCATGGCGCACATCGCCCTCGAAAGTAACCGTAGGGGTAAGACGCACTTTGCGCATGCCCACTCTCAGGTCGGGGAAGAGTTTTCCCTTGAGATAAACCTTCTCGGAAGAAGGATAATCAAACTTGATTTTTGTTTTCATTAATATAATAAGTTGTTTTAGTTTGTAGTTACATATTACTCAACTTTTGCAAATGTGGAAGTTAAAGAAGTTAAGGAGTTAAAGGAGTTAAGACATATGCTTTATAGCTGAATATACAACATATGCACCCCAAAAAGACTATTGTCTCTTAACTTCCCGAACGACCGAAGGGAGAGATAACTTCTCTTAACTTCTAACATTATTATCCGAAGCCGAGACAAAAAGCCTCATTTCTTCTACTGGATTCTCGGCATTCAGGATAGCTCCACTCACAGCAATGCCCGTTACACCCGTCTGCATGATGGCAGAAATGTCCTCGTACAGGATGCCTCCGATGGCGACGATGGGAAGTTGGATGTCATGAGCCTTCATCTGCTCTGTGATGTTGAGATAACCCTCCAGCCCCAGGATAGGCGACAGATTTTTCTTGGTAGTGGTGAAGCGGAAAGGACCGCAGCCGATGTAGTCGGCTCCCTGACGATGAAGTCGCTCTACATCTTCGAAGGTGTTGGCTGTGCCTCCTATAATTCGGTTTCGTCCCAACATATTACGTGCTTCGTCCACAGGCATATCGTTTTTGCCCAGGTGCACGCCGTCGGCACCAGTAAGCCCCACCCACTCCACATGGTCGTCGAGAATGAATGTGGCATGATATTCATCACATAGTTGTCTTATCTTCTTTGCCGCCCGAAGAAAATCTATTTCCACCGCGTCCTTCATACGCAGCTGAATCCAGCGGCAACCGCCCTGCAAAGCCAACCTGGCACCTTCTACATGATCGTAATGCTCATTGGAATGGGTTATAAACTGTATCATATTGTTTTGTTTTCGTATCTTGTGAGGATTATTCCGTTTTCGTATCTTGTGTGAGGGGGCTGCTCAAGAGCCTACTTCACAATGTTCATCATTACCGAATCATCAATTTCTCAGGATTGAAGAAATGATCGACAGGACCGTGTCCTTTACCAATCTCCACATCCTTGCCTGCCTCTATAGCTTGCGACAGATAATTCTTGGCTTGGGCTATGGCAAGACACATCTCCTCACCACGGGCTAAGAACGAGGCTATGGCAGAAGAAAGCGTGCAACCAGTGCCATGAGTATTGCGGGTTTCTATCGTGGCATGCTCATAGACTTCGGTTCTACCATCGGCAAGATAGAGTTTATCTATTTTGCTGTCGCCTTCCAAGTGCCCACCTTTTATCAGTACAGCCTTACAGCCTAACGCCAGGATGCACTGAGCAGCACAATCCATGTCGCTTACCGATCGGATGGAGGTATGAGAGAGTACGGAGGCCTCGGGAACATTGGGCGTCAGCAAGTTGGCCATGGGCAAGAGTTGCTGGCAAAAGACGTCGAGAGCATCTTGCTGCATGAGCATAGATCCGCTGGTCGACACCATGACGGGGTCGACCACAAGTGTGGTTTCGGGATAAAGCTTTAGGGTATTGGCAATAGCCTGAATAGTGGACTTATCGTTCACCATTCCTATTTTGATGGTGCTGGGCTGTATATCTTCCATAACAGCCCTGATTTGTCCTGCCACGATTTCGGGGTCTATGGCTTGGATAGCCTGTACGCCTTGCGTGTTCTGCACAGTAACAGCAGTTATCGCCGATGCCGCATAGACTCCCAATGCCGACATGGTCTTGATGTCTGCCTGTACGCCAGCTCCTCCACAACTGTCGGAACCAGCAATGGTCAATGCACAAATATACCTCATATCTCAGTTGTTCTAACAATACTTTACGAAGAGGTTACTGGCACACACCTTGACCACAATTCTAAAAGACGATACGGAATAGAAATATCCCTGCGGCAGCATTATCTGCGTCAGGTTCTATGGGTATAATCTCAGCAGCACAATAGTGCAGCACCCCTTATTTCTTGTTGTTGATTTACGATTTTCGCTCACAAAGGTAAGCAATAATCGTCAATAAGCCAACTATTCGTGGATAATTTTAAGATTTATTCAAAAAACAAAAAGGCGCGCCGTAAGTAAAAACCTATGGCACGCCTTTCTTTTCTTAAAAAAATATCTAAAACGATATCTGTTTACTTCTCCTCTGGAGCCTTGTCGATGAGATCCATGAACTGGTCGAGCTTAGGAGTGATGATGATCTGAGTGCGACGGTTGCGCATCTTGCCTACCTCTGTATCGTTGGTAGTTACAGGGTTGTACTCACCACGTCCACCTGCTGTGAGGCGTTTAGGATTTACACCAAAGTGATCCTGCAAGTACTGAACTACAGAAGAAGCACGCAGAGCTGAGAGGTCCCAGTTGTTGCGGATGTTCTTCATCTTGGCACTGGTAGTGCTAACAGGCACGTTGTCGGTGTTACCCTCTACGAGTACGTCGTAATCCTTGTAGTCAGTGATAATCTTAGCAATCTTGCTCAGAGTCTCCTGTGCACGGCTGTTCACCTCGTAGCTACCGCTCTGATAGAGCATGTTGTCGGCCAGAGAGATGTATACCACACCCTTGAGCACCTGAACGTCAACCTCCTTCAACTCTTCCTTGCTCAAAGAGCGAGTCAAGTTGTTGGTAAGGACCATGTTGAGAGAGTCGCTCTTGCTCTTCACCTCTACCAAGTGACGGATGTACTGGTTAGACTCATTGATCTGGTCTACAAGCTTCTCGATGCTAATGTTGTTCTGATTAGCATTGTTCAAACTCTTGTCGAGAGCTGTCTGCATAGAAGAGTAGTCCTTCTTCATCTGTGCGAGCTGATCCTCGAGAGTAGTAACGCGAGCCTGTGATGCAGCGAGCTGCTCCTTAGTCTCCTGATAATTACCTGTCAACTCCTTGTTCTCAGCCTGACAGTTCTGCAATTCTTTCTTGCTGGCGCAGCTTGTTGCAAGCATAGCACCTGCCATTGCGATAATCGCTAAAGTTTTGGTCTGTTTCATATTCTTCTCGTTATTATTTTTGCTTAGTTGATAAATTGAGTTTCTGATTCGGGTTTCAATAATTCTGTATACACGCATCTTTTTATGATGCAAAGTTATGAATAAGACTTGAATAAAAGCCTTTTGTCAAGTCCATTTATGGAATTTTAACCACCTTTGAGCCCTTTCTCCTTATTTTTAACGTTTTAAGCTTACAAAAGGTCCCTTATAATTACTCTAAATCTCATATTATCACATGAGTTGTTACATTTCACAAATACTGTGAGTCAACGGGAATTATAAATAAGTAATAACTGAGTCAACTCGTATTATCAATAAAGCGTAAAGTGGTCAACTGAAATCGTTAAACCACAACAGAAATCGTTAAACCACAGACAAATCTCTATTCAAAGGCTTTGAATATATGTTCAAAGCTTCGGAATACCCGTTCAAAGGCTTTGAATACATATTCAAAACTTTCGAACGGAACTTTTAACTGAATTTCCGCATGTACGGAAGTTTAAGTAGTTATCACTCCCTTCGGTCGTTAGAAGTTATAACCAATAGCCTTTTGGGGGTATATTTAGCGATAAAGCATATGGCTTTAACTTCTCTAACTTCTTTAAATTCTTTAACTTCCCCATTTGCAAAAGTTGAGTTAATCAAGTTTATGCTTTAGAACGAGAACATTTTATAGGGTTACAGAGCAGTTACGGACCCTTACGGCACCATAAAAAGCAAAAAAAATCGCCTTTCTCTTTGTAGTCTCTCCTTTTTACACTAACTTTGCAGTCGAAAAGAAATACATTAACAATAAAAAGAGAAAAACTAAGTATGATTCTTTTTTTCAGAACTCCATCCAAGAGTGTGATTGCGACCGAGATCGACCACAAGCCATCTCAGGACGAAATCAATGAACTTTGTTGGCTTTATGGTGACGCAACATTAGAAGACGCCCAGCAGTTGCAGGGCTTCTATGTGGGTCCACGCCGTGAAATGATTACTCCCTGGAGTACGAATGCCGTTGAGATAACTCAGAACATGAGTCTTAACGGCATTTCGCGTATTGAGGAGTACTTCCCCGTAGAGAACGAGGACGCTGACCACGACCCTATGCTCCAGCGTATGTACAACGGTATCGGACAGGATGTCTTCACCGTCAACCATGAGCCAGAACCCATCAAGTACGTCGATGACCTCGAGAAGTACAACGAGGAAGAGGGTCTTGCCCTCA
>OIZX01000232.1_pt1 | contig 43122 bp, 41 predicted proteins | sample 1588621 | NCBI WGS metagenome assembly OIZX01 (sample SAMN03283276) | human gut metagenome | biome: human-associated habitat; material: feces | host: Homo sapiens | place: Peru | collected 2012 | reverse complement strand
CCGCTTACGACAGTTATAATACCGTCAAGGAAAGTAATCTTGCGGCCACACTCCCGACAGTCAGTCTGTTCTATGACTGGTACGCGGAAGTAAAAAGTCAATATCCTGATGCCATTGTTCTGATAAAGCTGAACGGTGGCTATTTATCATTCCAGGCAGATACGCAATTTGCCGCAACGCTTCTTGGGTTGGAGGTTGTTCAACGGGAACACCTTGGAGAACCGAAGCGAGTTTCCGTGTGCTATCTGCCCAACGAAGTTGTGGAAGAATATCTGGACAGGCTTGGCGAGAAGAACAAAACGGTGGTTTTGGCAGATCGTCAACCTGGCAAGGATAACATAGATATTCTTCAGATTGCGCCACAGCCAACACGGCATATTGATGAGCCATCTCAAGAGCATCCACCAGTAGCGCCTACCGACATTCCCCCAATAAGAGAAATTACGCAGGCTGACATTGACGCCGCCTTGCAGAAATGGAACGGGAATTCTGAAAGCAAGCAGGCTGTGGCATCGTACATGGGAGACCATGGTCGGGAGCGGGACACCGCCGCATGGCTGGCAAAAGAATACGGTACAGACCTCAGCCATCCCTTGCGGGTCGTTGTTACCGGCGTTGATGATGAAGTTGTGCTGCCCTGGCCCAAAGTTCAGCGCCGCATTGCACAGCTTATCCGCGAGGACAAATTCTTCACACAGCAGGAAAAGACAGTTCTGGAACATAATCAGGAGTACCAGCTTCTGGACCGACTTCGTTCTGACTGTGAGTATTTCCTTGGCGTGGGCAACCGTGCGGAAAAGCATTTGTGGACAGGCAGTGTTCGTGCGCAGATTGCCAAAATGCGGGAACTGTACGATACGCTCCCTGAAAAGCCTGAATGGCTGACCAAAGAGACTATCGATAATTATGCCGAGCGGATGGCACCGCCGTATCTGGTTGTTGCGTACCATCATTTTGAAAATGGGTTTGATGATAAGCTGGACTACCAGACATTGGCCGAAGCAGAAAAGGCCGCGCAGGGCTATGTGGACGGCACAATGGAGTATGACGGCTTCCAATACGATGGGGCCGCTATCTACAACCAGCAGACGCGGAAGTATCTGCGCGTCTACGGCAATTACCCGGATGAACGGGCACACGCGGAGGCAGCGGGACGTGATTGGGTCGAAAAATCGGCAGCATCTACGGAAAGCGACATCGCCCCCGCAGACCGCTTCCATGTGGTAAGTCTTGACCAAGGCTTCTATACCCGGTATGCCATATGGGACGATAAGGCCGACGGTTACTATGTTGACGCTGACGGTGTTGCAGAGGAATTTACAAGCGAATGGCAGGCGGAAGAATACCGGCTGAAGCTGCAAGAACAGGTACTTATGGAACGGGCAAAGGGGCTGATCTCTGACTTCTGCCAGAGTGAATACGGCGCTGAACCAGATTTCAGCGACCCAGCGAAAATCGGCATTGCCTACACGACCATCACCGACGATGAGATTCCCATTCAGGTGAATATCGACCTTGTGAAATTCCGGTTGGAGCGGGATCTGAACGATGAACATTTGGAGACCCGGCAGTACAGTTCCCTGCAAGATCTGATTGCCAACGAGTTGGAAATCCTTGATTTCAGTGACCTCGTTCATGTGTCAGATGAAGATATAGAGCAATACCGCTGGCACAATCGTGAGGAAGCGACGGAGAAGGCACTTGAAACAGTTGAATCTGTGTCCTTGCCGCAGGAGAACAAAGCCCTGTATTCGGTAGGCGATACCGTCTATCTGGACAACGAGCCCTTTGAGATCACCGAAGTCGGGCTGTTTGACGTACATCTCCGTGATCCGTCGCAGGCATACCCTGTTTTCCGTGCGGAAAGCAAGGAACGCCTTGAAGTGCTACTGCGCCAGGATGAGCGCAACGCCCATCTTTTTGCTGTGAAACCTCCTGCCATAAGCGAAGAAGAAAAGCTGATTCTGGAACATGAGGGGCAGGCGGCGCTTTCAGAAATGGGCGAGCTTATTCCCGACCCGGACGATGCCATTTCACAAGCTGAACCAGACGAGCCTCCCGCACACAGCCCTGCGGTATCCATCCTCATTGACGGTCAATGGCAGGAGTTCCCCAGCGCTTCCGCAGCAGAAAAAGCATCCTATGCCGATCTCAAGGCAGCAAGCCATCGGAATGCCCAGAACTTCCGTATCACAGATGATGACCTGGGAGCTGGTGGCGCAAAGGCAAAATTCCAGGCAAATCTCAATGCCATCCAGCTGCTAAAGCACTTGGAAGCTGAGGGATTGCAGGCCAGCCCGGAACAGCAGCAAGTTCTCTCCCGCTATGTGGGCTGGGGCGGCCTGCCGGATGCTTTTGACGAAAGTAAACCCGGTTGGGCATCCGAATACCAGGCACTAAAAGCCGCACTTACCCCGGAGGAATATACCGCCGCCCGCGCGTCCACGCTGAATGCCCACTATACCAGTCCCACAGTTATCCGTGCCATTTATGAAGCTGTGGGAAATATGGGCTTCCAGACAGGCAATATCCTGGAGCCGTCTATGGGTATTGGCAATTTCTTCGGAATGCTCCCGGAAAATATGCAAAGCAGCCGTCTTTACGGCGTGGAACTGGATTCCATCACCGGACGGATCGCCAAGCAGCTTTATCCCAAGGCCAATATTACCATCGTCGGATTTGAAACCACAGACCGCAGAGACTTCTTCGACCTTGCAGTAGGCAATGTGCCTTTCGGACAGTACAAAGTAAATGATCCTGCCTATAACAAGCTGGGCTTCAACATCCACAATTATTTCTTCGCCAAGGCACTGGACCAGGTGCGCCCCGGTGGTGTAGTCGCTTTCGTGACCAGCCGCTATACCATGGATGCCCAGAACCCCAGCGTCCGCAAATACCTTGCCCAGAGGGCCGACCTTTTGGGCGCTATCCGATTACCCAACACCGCTTTTAAGGCCAACGCCGGTACAGAGGTGGTGTCGGATATTCTGTTCCTACAAAAACGTGACCGGGCAATAGATATAGAACCGGATTGGGTACATCTGGGACAAACGAAAGATGGCTACGCCATTAACAGCTATTTCCTCGACCACCCGGAAATGGTCATGGGCAGAAACAGCTCCGAAAGCACCGCCCACGGTATGGATTACACCGTGGAACCCCTGGAGGACAGTTTCCTTGCCGACCAGCTCCATGAAGCGGTACAGCATATCCAGGGCACCTATCAGGAAGCGGAGCTGCCCGATCTGGGCGAGGGTGAATCCATCCAGAACACCCTCCCGGCTGACCCGGATGTGAAGAACTTCTCCTATACCCTTGTGGACGGTGAGGTTTACTTCCGGGAAAACAGCATCATGGTCAGACCCGATCTGAATGCCACCGCCAAAGAGCGTATCAAGGGGATGCTGGCACTCAGCGCCTGCGTCCATGAGCTGATCGACCTCCAGATGGACGAAACCATCCCGGATTCTGCCATTCAGGAGAAACAGGCAGAGTTGAACCGGCTCTACGACAGCTTCACGGAAAAGCACGGACTTATCAACAGCCGGGGCAACAAGCTGGCATTCTCCGACGATTCCTCCTATTTCCTCCTGTGCGCACTGGAAGTCATGGACGATGACGGCAATTTCCAGCGCAAGGCGGATATGTTCACCAAGCGAACCATCCAGCCCCACCGGGTTGTCACCTCCGTGGATACTGCCAGTGAAGCCCTGACCCTTTCCATTGCGGAAAAGGCAGAGGTGAACATGGAATATATGTCCAATCTCACTGGGAAAACCGCCGAGGAACTGGCATCGGAGCTGCGGGGCGTTATCTTCCACGATCCTACTCTTGGGGCCATTGAGGATAATGAAGGCTGGGTAACAGCAGACGAGTATCTGTCCGGCAATGTGCGGCAGAAACTCCGGCAGGCGGAAGCGGCTGCGGCGGAGAATCCTGCCTATCAGGTCAATGTAGAAGCCTTGCTCGCTGCGCAGCCCAAGGATTTGGATGCTTCAGAGATTGAGGTTCGGCTGGGCGCAACCTGGATCGACAAGTCCTACATCAAGCAGTTCATGTTTGAAACCTTCGATACCCCCAGCTATCTGCGCTATACCATGGATGTGCAGTATTCTCCCTATACCGCCGCATGGAGCATCAGCAACAAAAAACGGATTTCCTACAATGATGTTGCTGCGTGGAATGCCTACGGCACAGATTGTGTCAGCGCCTATGAAATTCTGGAGGATTCTCTAAACCTCCGGGATGTGCAGGTGTACGACACCATTGAGGATGCGGACGGACGCAAAAAGCGGGTGCTGAACGCCAAGGAAACCACGCTGGCGGCACAGAAGCAGCAGCTGATCCGGGATGCGTTCCGGGACTGGATTTGGGCAGAACCCCAACGCCGTCAAGCACTGGTTCGGCAGTACAATGAGGAAATGAACAGCACCCGCCCACGGGAATATGACGGCAGTCACATCGTCTTTGCGGGCATGAACCCGGCAATCACCCTCCGGGAGCATCAGCGAAACGCCATTGCCCATGTTCTCTATGGCGGTAATACATTGCTTGCCCACGAAGTGGGTGCGGGCAAGACCTTTGAGATGGTCGCTGCCGCCATGGAAAGCAAGCGGCTGGGACTGTGCCGGAAGTCCATCTTTGTGGTTCCCAACCACTTAACCGAACAGTGGGCGTCGGAATTTCTGCGTCTGTACCCCTCCGCCAATATTCTTGTCACCAAGCAGCGGGACTTTGAAACGAAAAACCGCAAGAAGTTCTGCGCCCGGATTGCCACCGGCGACTATGATGCGGTAATCATTGGTCACAGCCAGTTTGAGAAAATCCCCATCAGCAAACAGCGGCAGGAGCGGCTTCTGCAGGATCAGATTGCGGAGATCACCATGGGCATTTCGGAGCTGAAGGAAAGCGGCGGTGAGAAATTCAGCGTCAAGGAGTTGGAACGCACCAAGCGCGGTTTGGAGTCCCGATTGGAAAAACTGCGGGCTGATGATAAAAAAGACGATGTTGTGACCTTTGAGCAGCTGGGCGTTGACCGCATGTTTGTGGACGAGGCACACAATTACAAGAATTTGTTCCTCTACACCAAAATGCGCAATGTCGCCGGTCTTTCCACCACAGATGCCCAGAAATCCAGCGATATGTTCGGCAAGTGCCGCTACATGGACGAACTCACCGGGAATCGTGGCGTGGTCTTTGCCACAGGTACACCGGTCAGCAACAGTATGACGGAACTCTACACCATGCAGCGGTATTTGCAGTACGCCCGTCTGGAAGAAATGCACATGACCCACTTCGACTGCTGGGCTTCCCGGTTCGGCGAAACTGTCACCGCTTTGGAGCTGGCACCGGAGGGCAAGGGCTACCGTCCCCGGACACGATTCAGCCGATTCTTCAATTTGCCGGAACTGATGAACCTGTTCAAGGAAGTTGCGGACATCAAGACGGCGGATCAGCTCCATCTTCCCGTCCCGGAGGTGGAGTACCACAATGTGGTTGCCAAGCCCACAGACGTACAGAAAGGGCTGGTACAGGAGCTTTCCGAACGAGCTGCCGCTATCCACTCCGGCAGTGTTGACCCCTCCATCGACAATATGTTGAAGGTGACCTCGGACGGGCGAAAGCTGGGGCTTGACCAGCGGATTATCAATCCAGATTTCCCGGATCAGGAGGGCAGCAAGGTCAATCTGTGTGTGGAAAACATTCTGCAAGTCTGGAAAGACGGTGAAGCGGACAAGCTGACCCAGTTAGTTTTTTGCGATATTTCCACACCTCAGGCTGCATCGAAAGTGAAAAAGGCTGTCAGCACGAATATAGACACTTCCTCCCCGGAGTCTGCGATGCTCCCTATGGAAGAAAAAGCCCCCTTCACCGTTTACGATGACATTCGTTCCAAGCTGATTGCCAGAGGCGTTCCGGCAGAGCAGATTGCCTTTATTCACGACGCCAATACGGAGGTCAAGAAAAAGGAGCTGTTCGGCAAGGTGCGTTCCGGTCAGGTGCGTGTGCTGCTGGGCAGTACCTCCAAAATGGGGGCTGGCACCAATGTGCAGGATCGTCTGGTGGCAATCCATGATGTGGATTGTCCCTGGCGGCCCGGTGATTTACAGCAGCGCAAAGGCAGAATTGAGCGTCAGGGCAACCAGAATGAGAAAGTCCATGTGTTTCGCTATGTGACAGAAGGGACCTTCGACGCTTACTTGTGGCAGACCGTGGAGAATAAGCAGAAGTTCATTTCCCAGATTATGAGTTCCAAGTCCCCGGTGCGCTCCTGTGACGATGTGGACGAGGTAGCGCTGTCCTTTGCGGAAATCAAAGCCCTGTGCGCCGGTGATCCCCGGATCAAGGAGCGTATGGATTTGGATGTGGAGGTTTCCAAGCTGAAGATTATGAAAGCTGACTACAAGAGCAAGCAGTACCGGCTGGAAGATAATCTGCTGCGGCACTTCCCGGAACAGATTGAAAAATTGAAGGGCTACATTCAGGCGATTCAGGAAGATATGCAGATGCTGGATACCCATCCCCATCCACAAGACGGCTTTGCGGGTATGACGGTTCTGGCTGACGAGCTGACGGACAAGGACAACGCCGGTGCCGCTCTGATTGAGGCGGCAAAGAAAGCCACGGGGCTTGACCCGGTGGAGGTCGGCACCTACCGGGGCTTTACGATGTCCGTTACTTTGGAGGACTTCGGCAAAAAGTATGTGCTGACCATGCAGGGCAGACTGCGGCACCAGACCGCCTTGGGCAGCGACCCCAGAGGAAATCTCATCCGTCTGGACAATGCTCTGGCACAGATGCCCCAGCGGTTGCAAGCCTTCCAGACACAGTTGGACGAAACCTACCACCAGCAGGAAGCGGCAAAGGCGGAGCTGGACAAGCCCTTCCCCTATGAGGAGGAACTGCGCGATAAAACCGCGCGGCTGATTTTTCTGGATGCGGAGCTGAACTTGGATGCCAATAAGGGCGGTCAGCAGGATCAGGTGGTTGCCAAAGCTGCCCGTCCCTCGGTACTGGATAAGCTGCGAAGCCAGCTCACTCCCAGCAGGACTGATAAAAAACAAAAACGCCATGAGGAGGTACGATGATGACCAACGAAGAACGCAACACGGCATTGTATCAGAAGATGTTTGCCGAACAGGAGAAATTCCGGGACTGGCTGAAAGGTCAGTCCCCGGAGGAAATTCTGAACCACGCCTATGAATACACAGTCCGGGAGGATATTCTGCTGTCGCTGGAATACCACCATCTGTCAGATGCCCAAGCGGATGCGCTGATGAAATCCCCCAGCCCACTGGCAGATGTTTTCAGAGATTTTGAAAAGCTGGAAACGAGCCACATGGAGACGGTTTGGGACTGTCTTGAGGGCAGAGCGGATACGCTTCTGGAAGAACAGCACCGCACACTTAGGGAAACACCGGTATATAGCCAATCCGGTGCCTATGCCCATGAACATGGGGAGCTTAATCAGTACCGGGCTTCCAACGAAGCAAATATGGCCTGTAAAAAAGCCATTGAGGGAGCCATCCGTGACCATTACAGAGGGTACAGTCTGGATGGAAAAGCAGCAGTCGCAGAGGTTGTGCGTGCCTTTGGAACGGAACGAACCATGTACATCCTTGCCAACACCGTCCGGCAAAAGGACTGGGATGGACGGATTTCTCCCAGCAATAAGGATTGGGCGAAATCAATCCCCATTCAGAAGAATCCAGATGCCTGGGGTGAGGATCGGAACAGCCACCTAGTTGTGGACAGCCATCCAGGACTTACGGATTTGTTTGTAAGTGCCTTCCGCAAAGAGTATTGCCAGCAGCAAGAAAAAGGCATCAAGCCCTCCGTCCGGGCAAAGCTGCAAAACCAGCCAGTCAAAAATTCGCCGAAAATTTCGGCGAATTTAAAAGGACAGGAGCGGTAAATCTATGGTAGAGCGAGAGGTCATTAAAACCATTCGCCTGACCCCGGAGGAACTGCAAATGATTCAGAAAAAAATGAAGCAGTATGGCACCCAAAATTTCTCTGCTTTCGTCCGAAAAATGGCGATTGATGGGTATGTGGTTAGGCTGGAGCTGCCAGAACTGAAAGAAATGGTATCTCTGCTCCGTTACTCCAGCAATAATCTGAATCAGCTTACCAAGCGTGTCCATGAAACCGGAAGAATATACGATGCCGATTTGGAGGATCTCCGGCAGACCCACGAACGGCTGTGGGATGCGGCACGGGACATTCTCTCTGCTCTTTCAAAGCTCAAATGATCCGCCGTATCCTTGCGGTATGTAATCCGAGCGCTTATAATGGCGATACAAAGAGAGGAGGCACCCCCATGAAACTGATCTTCAAAATACTATCCGTTCCTATCATTTTGGTCATTGACCTGTTCACCCTTGTCTGTACTGGGCTGATTTTCTTTTCCGCATTCTTCCTCCGGCCAGTCAGCGGAATTGTGGGAATCCTCGGCATATTCGTTCTGGTTACATATTCCGTGAAGAACGGCCTGATTCTTCTGACCATTGCGTTCCTGGTCAGTCCTATGGGCATCCCTATGATAGCAGCGCATCTTCTGGCGGGAGTGCAGCACATTTCCTCTGCTATCAAAAACTTATGAGTAAAATCCGGTGCAAACCAAAGGCACCGGATTTCCTCATACTGCCCCGCCTTCAGCAAAAGTAACCTCTCCTTCGTGTTATTTATTTGTAGCAATTTCCGCGCATAGTAGTTGTAAAAACTACGTCAATGTGCTATACTTGCTACGAGGAGGCGGAACATGAAATATTACGAAAAGCTGCTCGCCCTTGGCTGCGTGACCCGTTCCCAGTTGGAACAAGTCACGGGAAGCCCATCCGCCGCTGACTGGCTTTGCCGGGAGTATCAGCGGAAAGGATACATGGAACGAATCAAACGGAATCTGTATGCTGTTATCAGTCTGGAAACAGGTCAGTGTGTTGCAAACCGATATCAGATTGCCTCTCACATCAGTGATGATGCCGTCGTTTCTTACCACAGCGCATTTGAATACTATGGATACGCCAATCAGGTGTTCTATGAGGTTCAGGTTACAAGCGTCAGCCGTTTCCGTGCGTTCAACTATGATGGAATTACCTATCGTCACATCGGTCAGCGAATTGAGGACGGCGTATTGGAATTACCCAATGGTATCCGTGTAACCTCCTTGGAACGCACTGTCATTGACAGCATCAATCTGTTTGAAAAAACAGGCGGGTTGGAAGAACTCCTGCGCTGCCTTGCCTTGATTCCTACTCTGGATGAAAAAGGGCTGATCGCCTGCCTGTCAGAATATGACAGCGGTATCCTCTATCAAAAGGCAGGGTATGTCCTGTCCCATTTTGCAGAGGCAATGGGATTGTCTCAATCGTTCTTTGAAAGCTGCGCAGCACACATCCCAAAAGGGAAGAACTATTTCTATGATTATGGACAGGACTTTGTGTGGCACGAAAAGTGGAAGCTCTATGCCCCTGCGGATCTTATGCAGCTTCTTAGCAAGGGAGTGACTGACTATGATGCAATTTGACCGTATAACCTTGGGCAAACAGGCCCGTGAATTGGGTTTTGTCAGGGATACATTTGAAAAGGTATGCCGCCTGGCTGATATTCTGATGTTTTTCCAGAGTGATTCTCTGTTGTCCGAGAAAATGGCATTGAAAGGCGGTACGGCAATCAATCTGACCATTTTCAATCTTCCTCGCCTGTCTGTGGACATTGATCTGGATTTTTCAGATGATCTTCCTCGAGAGGAGATGCTGGCTGTAAGAAAACAGGCAACGGAAAAGGTCAGGAAATATATGGCGGCAAGAGGGTATACCCTTGGACTTAACTCAAAATTCTATCATGCGCTGGATTCCTTTGTTTATGAGTATCAGAATGCGGGTGGCATGAAAGACAATATTAAAATTGAAATCAACTATATGCTCCGTTGCCATGTTTTACCGCCGGTAAATAGAAGCGTGAATCTCCCGTGGCTTCAACAGGATCTCGCTGTTTTGAGCGTTGATCCTTTGGAAATTTACGGGTCTAAAATCGTTGCACTTCTGAATCGGGCAGCACCAAGAGATTTGTATGATATCCATACCATGCTGCAAGCCGGTTTGTTTGATGAATCTCAGGAACCGATGCTAAGAAAGTGTGTCATGTTCTACAGTGCCATTGGCTCTGAAGTCTGCCCGGAGCAATTTGACTTAAACAAGATCGCCACAGTATCCCAGCAGCGCGTCAAAACCGACCTGATCCCGGTACTTCGCAAGGGCACATGGTTTGATGTTACCCAAGCGCAGGAAAAGGTCCGTCATTACTTAGGTGATGTGCTTGTGCCGGAACCCGATGAACTGGCGTTCTGGGCAGCGTTCCGTCAGAAGCAGTACCAGCCAGAGCTGCTGTTCCGTGATGAAGCAGTTCTGGCTCGAATCAGCCAACACCCCATGGCACTCTGGAAATGCAGTGAGAAACAGAGGAACCGCCCCACGCAGGAAAGGTAATTTAGCCCATGAAAAAACAAGGTCACTATTGTAAGGTGTGTGGCAGCTACAGAGCAAACGAGAAATTCACCGGCAAAGGTCATGCCACGCATATCTGCAAAGACTGTGCCAAACTGCCTCCAGAGGAAAAAGCCAAGCAGGAGGCCCTGAACCGGTTATTCAATCTTCCCTGGCATTTATCGAATGAGCAGAAGGCATGGCTGAAAAACAGAATGCAGGATCGCCGCCCGGAAGTCAAGGCGCTCGCCCAGGAGCAATACGATATGCGGTTTGGGCGTAGGCATCAGGAAATTCCGCTCGATGACTTCGACAATCCTGATGAGAATGAATTTGAAGAAACAGAATAGTGTTACAGCGGTCTGCTTCGGCAGGCCGCTTTTTTGTGAGAGGTGGAATTTTATGGCAACCACACGCTTGATGCCCCTGCACATCGGCAAAGGGCGGACAGTTGGTACTGCAATCCAAGCCATCATTGACTATGTAGAGAATCCCGAAAAGACGGACAACGGCAATCTGATTGCAAGCTGGCAATGCGACAGCCGTGTTGCCGACAGGGAGTTTCTGCTATCAAAGCAGCAGTACATCCGAAACACCGGGCGAGTGCGTTGCTCCGATGATGTAATTGCCTATCACCTTCGTCAATCTTTCCGCCCCGGTGAGATTACGCCGGAGGAAGCGAATCGTTTAGGCTGTGAGTTGGCTCGGCGATTCACAAAAGGCAATCATGCCTACATCGTCTGTACGCACATCGACAAAGCCCACATTCACAATCATGTGATTTGGAACTCCACCGCCCTCGATGAGCAAAGCAAATTCCGTAACTTTTGGGGCAGCACCAAGGCTGTACGCCGCCTCAATGATACGATCTGTGTTGAGAACGGTTACTCCATTGTTGAAAATCCCAAGGGCAAGAGCAAGACCTACGACAAGTGGCTGGGCGATCAGAAGAAACCCTCCCACCGGGAGCGTATCTGCTATGCCATTGACGATGCCCTTGGACAGAAACCTCAGAGTTTTGAGAAGCTGCTGGAGCTGCTGCAACGCTCCGGGTATCAGGTCAAGGGCAGCAAGGTTCCCTCCCTGCTGGGAGAAGGGCAAAAGCGTTTCATCCGCATGGACACGCTGGGTGCAGGCTACACCCCGGATAATCTTCGTGCTATCATTGATGGAACGAAAGCACATACCCCGAAAAAGAAGCGGGTCATGGACACACAGACCATACCCAGTGGCAGTCTGTTGATTGACATTCAGGCAAAGCTGCAAGAGGGAAAGGGTGCCGGTTACGCACGATGGGCAAAGAACTTCAACCTGAAACAGCTTTCTCAAACGCTGATCTATCTGGAGGAAAACAATCTGCTGGACAGAATCGTTCTGGAAGAAAGAACTACCACCGTCACAGCGCAGTACCACACCCTGTCCGCCAAGATGAAATCTGCCGAGCAACGCATGGCGGAAATCAAAGTGTTGCAGCAGCACATCATCAACTACGCAAAGACCCGCAACACCTATGTTGCCTACCGAAAGGCTGGCTACTCCAAGAGATTCCTTTTGGAGCATGAATCAGAAATCATTCTGCACAAGGCGGCAAAGCAGTTTTTTGACGAGCATGGGCTGAAAAAACTGCCCACCGTCAAGAGTCTGCAAGCAGAATACGCCCAGCTCCTGTCTGAGAAAAAAGCCATGTACGCAGATTACCAGAAAGCCAGGGAGGATATGCGCTCCCTGCAAACTGCCAAAGCAAATGTGGATCGGATTCTTGGTGACAATTCTCTCACCGCAGAGAGAGAAACAGAAAAGAACCGGTGATAACCGTCTGTCAGCGATTTGCAAAATCGCGTAGCCGCTGGGATTTTCCAGCGTTTCCAGAACACAGACTAGTGTTCTGCGGGGATTGGGGCAGCGCCTCAACAAGCAGAAAGCCCTCATTTCCACTTGCGGAGAAATGAGGGCTTTTCGCATCTGTATTACAGGGGCATTGCTTGCCAGTTGTATCCAGAATTCCGGATACCGCATCCATATCCACACCTACCGGGAGTTTCAACTCTGCTCCCCGGAAATTAATTTGAAGCAGATCTGCCAACACAGAAACTGGCTCCAGCTGCACCAGTTGTGGCGCAGTCGCTTCTATCAGCTTCGCTCGCAGTTTTTTCTGCCAATAGTAAAAATTTTTTTTTGAACTTTAATATGCAACGTTTATTTTCCATACCAACACCTTGCATTTACACTCTTATTTTGTTATAATATTCCAAAAGAATGTCCGACAATGATAAAGAAAGGAAATGCTTTTATGGCAGATATTCACGCTCTCTTTATGTCATTTAATGATTCAATTACTCTCTCAAATTCGAAAACCAGCAGCTTAAGAACCAGCCGTGATTCGTTAAGAAAAGGCATTAAAGAGTGGTTTAGTGATAATGATAAACAGAAACCTAAATTCTGTTGGCAGGGATCTTTTGCAATGAAGACTACTGTTAATCCGGTAGGAGGGAGCGATTATGATATCGACGATGGAGTCTATCTCTCTGGTTATTCCGACACTAATTCTTCCGATTGGCCTTCTACTACGACTGTGCATACTTGGGTGAAGAACGCGGTTACCGGACAAACAAAAGCCGATCCAATTAACAAGGATACCTGTATCCGTGTCGTTTACGCAAGTGATTATCACATTGATCTCCCAATTTACATTGAACAAAATGGTTCAATGTATCTTGCACATAAAAATAAAGGCTGGATGATTAGTGACCCCAAAGCGTTTAGAGATTGGTTTGTTCAAAAAGTGAATGATAATGATGAGCAATTGCGCCGTCTTGTGAAATATCTGAAAGCATGGAAAGATTATAAGTCAGTACCGTTAAAGGGCATCGAGATTACTATACTTGTTTCCAACAATTATTGTGTTTTCGAAGGACATGACGAAAAGTCTCTACGTGACACAGTTCAGGCTATCATTGATTCTTTGGAAATCAATTTTGCGTGCTATAAGCCAGTTGCTCCGTATGAGAATCTTTTTGACGGATGTAGCAAAACTAAGAAGGATAATATTCTTAATGCTCTAAAAGCATTAAAACAAGCGCTTGACAATGCAATAAATGTGGAAGATCCTTTAACTGCGTCCAATTACATGATTGATGAATTCGGAAGCAGATTCCCTAAAGGAGAAGCGTTGGAACAGACTGGGGCGAAGACAGCATATGCACGTACAGATGCGCCAGGAGTATTAAAGCATGACGGACGATCAGCATAACGAGCTTAATCAAAAGTTAGTACATCACGGGTTTGATAAAGTCGAAATCTTTGATGCCGAGGTATGCTGTCACTGTGTAATAGCCAACTGCGATGTGTCCTTAACTTGTAAACTTTCAGAGAGCTTCCCATATGAATTGCCAACTATATATATCTTAGAAGAATCCTACCAATGCATTGCCCCCTTGCCTCATGTAAACCGCGATTTTAGTATCTGTACTTTTGATCGAACAGTTTGTATTCCCAACTTCCTGTTCCCTGTTCAAATTATCGTAGATTCATTTTGTCAAGCACGAACTACGATTTTAGAAGGTATCACCAAAGTAAATTATCAGGATTTCTTTGAAGAAATAGATGCTTATTGGATAATTGAATGTACTCACCTTGCAGAAAGTATTGTGTCGCCCACGGATACAGTAAAAGTTGTGCAGCTATACTTAGGAAAGAACATTGTATATTTAGCCGATACAAAAGAGCTGCTTGATAGGTTTTTAGCTAACACTGGGATTAGGAAAAGATTTCAAAAAGATTATTGTGACTGTATCTACCTCCCTTTGGCAATCAAGCTTTATCCACCCTTTCCTAAAACCAACAATGAGTTATACCAACTGCTTCGTTCTGACTCAACGGTCTTCGAAGAATATAGGAGGTTTGCTCAAAAGTATTTGTCAAAAGGTTTTTTTGTGTTAACATCAACACCTAACACAAAATCAAGATGTTTCCAATTATGGCGACAGACTCCTACAGCCACTAACATTCCCGGCTTTCGCAAAGGTCGTGTTCCTGCTCAAATTGCGTACTTATTCGATGACCACCAAAAATCGATAACAAAACTTGCTGTTTGCAATTTGGCTCAGGATAGATTGCTTTTTCGTGGAGGTGAAGGTTTGCATACAAATGTGTCCAAATGCGCGGTTATCGGTTGTGGCTCAATTGGTAGCTATATCATTGAGGCATTAGCTGAATATGGCGTGTCACACTTTTTACTAAATGATAATGACAAATTATCTGCAGAAAATATTGCTCGTCATTTTTGCGGTTATGAGTCCATTGGAAAAAGCAAGGTATTTGCCATTAGTGATAGACTCAGAAAGCATAACCCCAATATAAGTACAGAATTATTTGACGAAAATGGAATTACTTTTATAGACTCGCATGAAGACAAGCTAAATGATTGTGACTGCATTTTTGTAGCCACTGCATATCCACCGCTTGAATACAAAATCATTGAAAAACTGAATTCCTTAAAAATAACCAAACCTGTCATATTGGTATGGGTTGAACCTTATTTGGCTGCAGGTCATGTATTAGTTTTGCAAAAACCGCAAGATGTTTTTGAGCAGTTTTTTGATTCTGATTTTGCATTTAAGCATAGAGTGCTCAATAACTATTCCGATTTTTCGAAGAAAGAATCTGGATGTCAATCCACATTTATTCCTTATTCTGCATTTCATCTAAAAAGATTTATTTACACATTTTTGGACTTTCTTATGAATGTATTTGCTCAGAGAAAAGAAGGAAACTACATTTTCACTTGGTGTGGCAACTTATCTGCAATTAGGACACTTGGAGGAATCATTGAACCCAGATTTACGGATGCGGATAATTTTAGTACGCATATTACGAGGATTGATTAATGCTGACAGTTTCTTTTTCAGATGGCACTATTGTAGACATTGAAGATGGAGTTCTCACTAAGTTTCAATCATTTGAGCAAAAGCAAATGTGGTCAAAAGAAGCGGGAGGAATTCTTATCGGAAAGAAATTAATGGATGATGAACACTATGTGCTGTCGGCAGTATCTACGCCAACAAAGCAGGATAGACGAACTCGTTATTCTTTTACCAGGAGTAAACAAAGTGCACAGCAGTATATTAATAAGCACTGGACTGAATCCGGTGGAATTGAAAACTATTTTGGTGAGTGGCATACTCATCCAGAAATCAAACCCTCGCCATCCAACATTGACAAATCACTAATTCGGCAAATTGTATCAGATAAATCCTCTCCGTTTTCAAAAGTATTACTGATTATTGTGGGCCAAAAAGGTACGTTGTATCTTGGACTTGCAGATTCACAAGGAACAGGGGTAATATCAATAACTCAAGAAATAGAGGTTGATTATGAACACCTACGAATTAAAGAGTGACATTCGGCAAAAAGTCACAATAATGATTGCCATCGTAAGTCTTCTGCTAGGGAATATTCTTTTTAATCTATGTAATTATCTGACACCGTATCTTGCATCGTTTCTCCCTTCAGTAACCGCATATTTCTCGCAGTGGGAGTACTTGGGCGTCTTTTCTTCTCAAATAACCGTTGGTACTGTATTCGCAGTAATTAATTGGTTGTTTGATAAACGGCTTTGGCGGATCCGTTGGATTAATAAATTCTTAGGTGTTCCAGATTTAAATGGATCTTGGGAAGGTGTGCTAGAGTCTTCGTTTGAGGAGAATTGTGTCAACAAAAAAGTTGATATGCAGTTGGAAATTGAACAGTCTTGGAATAGAATGAAGTGTACCAGTATCTTTCCAACTTCCAAGTCCTACAGTGATTTAGTTTGTTTGGATTCAGAAAGCTCACATGGGACTGTGTTAAAGTTTACATATACCAATCATTCCGAGGATCTTGCATCAGGGTTAACTCAGTTTGCTGGATATAATGAGTTGCGCCTTGATGATGCTAATACGTTAGCTGGAACGTACTATACAAAACGAGTTCCTGCCACAAGAGGCAAAATCTTATTAATTCGAAGAAATCCAAACGATGAAATTAATGTTTCGGTTAACTCACGTTAACATAATCGGGTAGGAGGCTAGCTATTGAATAGCCAGCCGACCTCCCACAGAACCGTGCGTACCGGTCTGGTACATGGCTCCTCCCCTGTTTATGCCGCTACAGACTTGCGGTAGTAAGAGTAAAAGAACTGGAATCCAGCCCTTTCAAGCCTTTGGTTTGAGAGGGCTGTTTGCAGTATAGGGCTGGATGCTATCCGCCAGTATCCCTTTCTGGAATTGGCAAGGATGCCCGCATTTCTATCTGCCATGGATACTGAATAGTAACCGTCAATTCTATTCTCGGATTGTAAATCGCTCTCCAATATGAAACAATACCCTCGTATAGTAACGGATAGTTTACGAGACTGGCGTAGAGTCTATGGCAGTCTCGTAGAGTCCGGGATACGGGGGTATTTTCATGAGCAGAGATTTACAAAGTAAGCGCTCAACAGCCACCCGTCTATAAAACATGCAGGCCCGCAACCACGGGCCTGCATGTTAGTCGAGATAGGTATTCACATAAGCATCCGAATTCTTCCCACCGAATTCCTGTTGGACATAGGGTGCCCAAGGCATGAACAATTCCAATTCTTCGTGGGATTGGTTTTTCTCCAGGTACGGCAGCTCCACCAACACATGCTGGAGATAAGCAAAAGGTTCAACACCGTTTGCCTTTGCACTTTCCACCAGGGAATACACAATGGTGCTGGCCTCAGCTCCTTTTGTGGTATCGCAAAACAGCCAGTTCTTTCTGCCAAGGGTAAAGGGGCGGATGGCGTTCTCTGCCAGGTTGTTGGAGATCGGCACCTCGCCGTTAGATAGGGATGCTGTGAGCTGCTGCTTTTGGTTCAGACTGTAGCGCACCGCTTCTTCCAGTTTGCTGCCCTTTTCCGGGTGGATTGTTTTTAGACACGCATAATACTCCTCCAGAAGGGGCAGTTCCTTGTTCTGGCGGTATTCCTGGCGATATTTGGGTTTATAGGCAGCGCATTTCCGCTCCTGTGCAAACAGCTTGTTGCAGTATTGGAAGCCAACAGCGGCTTTACTGTTTTTTACCGTTGCGCCCTCCGGCATTGCTTCCCGCCATTTTCTTCTGGCGTGAGACCAGCAGCCGCAATGGGTGACCTGGGTAAGCAGGTTATAGCCCTGGTAGCCGTCCGTCACGAGAGCACCGGTAAAGCCTTTCAGGAATGCCTCCGGCCGCTTTCCGCTGCGGTCCGGCTGGTACTCAAAGAGGCGCACCTGGTGCCGGATCAGGGCGGCGCTGGCATACAGCCACATCCGGGATTCCGAGGTCGCGGGTTTCCCGTCCTCCTTCAGCACCTGCACAACGGTCTCATCTGCGTGGATCACGGAATGGATCAGAAGCTCCTGCTTCATGTGCTTGTACAGAGGTTTCAGCCAACTCTGACTGCACTGGATCACCCAGTTTGCCATGGTGGCACGGCTGAGGGAAATCCCTTCTCTGGCCCACATCTATTCCTGTCTGGCCAGGGGCAGGCCATCCACATACTTCTGGGTCATGATGTACGCCACAGTCGAGGGCGAGGCCAAGGAATGCTTCATAAGCGGGACCGGCGGTTTCACGGTCACGATATGGGCAAAGCCCGTATCCTTTTCGCAGCTGTCGCAGGCATAGGTAACGGCGTAATAAGCCAGCAGCTTGATTTGCTTGGGAATGATCTGCATTTCATGGCGCAGGAATTTTTTGCCAATGGGCTTCATTTTTCCGCCGCATTTGCCGCAGACCAGTTGGTCTTCCGGCAGTTCCAGAAGCACTTCCTCTTCCGGGAGGCCGTTCAGCATCTCAGCCTGACTGCGCTTCTTCCGCTCATGCTGAGGGACCAAAATGGTATCCGGTGTCGGTTCCTCCGCTTTGGTATTTTGCCCTTTTTCCGCCTCATTGAAAAAACTGGTCTGGTCGTGCAGAACATAGCTGTTTTTTCGCTGGACTGACCGAAACGGGCTCTCTGAACATTGGCAAAGACCTCATTCATATGCTTCAGCTTCCGCCGCAGCTCGTCATTTCCCGTTTTCAGTTTCAAGATGCTTTCTTCCAATGCAGCCACTTCAGCAGCGGAATATGTGGTTTTCTGCTGCGGTGTAGCCACAACTTTTTCTTAGCATTGCTTGCCCTGATTACAAAATCAAAATTCATCGTTTCCTACTTCATATTCAGCAGCACAAAGAAGTGAAACACATTCTCGTGAATGGTTGCCTGAAGTTCACCATTATATTTGTCAACACACCGTTGTACATTTTTCAGTCCATAGCCGTGAATCTTTCCGGGTTTTGGCGTAGACTGAGAGCGGCAAGGATTTTCTACCTTAATGGCAAGCATTTTCCCCTTCTGATGAATAGATACTTGAATATGAGGTTCTTGCTCAACCGGTATCTGACAGCATTCCTCAATCGCATTATCAATCGCATTTCCTAGTATAATGAATAGGTCTTGTGGTAACACACCTAGGTCTGCAGAAACCCAAGCATCTATATAAAACGGGATGTGGTTTTCCTGTGCCTGATGTAATCCAACACTCAAAATGCTGTTAATAATACTGTTCCCCACATCAACGTTGATTGTGAGTCCGCCAAAATGTTGCTCAACTTCATCCATGCATTGTACTGCGGCGCTGTTTTGACCACCGTCAACCAAAGCATGAATTGTGTTGAGGTATTTTCTGATTTCATGCCACAAGGAACGAGTCTCTTCTTGACTTTTCTTGATGGATTCATAATATTTTAGGTCATGCTGGTACTCTCTTTCCATCAGTTCTTTTTCTCGGTCTAAGTCATTCTTGGCGCTGATTGCTTCTACATAAAAACATATCACGATATTGACATAGAGTGTTGCGACTACACCAACAATGGTTCCTAAAGGGACTTCCCCGGTACTAACGCCTGTAAAATACAGGCACAAGCAGATCATTAGGCTGGCAAGTTGGGCGGTAAGCAATGGAATGATCCCGACAAAAGAAATGCGGGGCTGCTTTCTCCGGATCAAAAAAGGAACAGTTTGTATCAAGATTAGATGCAGTAGTTTCGCAATTCCATTGTAGGCAATTCGTTCAAAGGCGCTTCCTGAAAGACCGTTGTTTTCAATCCCAATCACATCGAAACCATAGGAACATAATATATCTGAAGCAAGTGATAAAATTAGGAAAACAGCAGTCAAATATATGCTGTTAGGCCAATCAATGTCATAGCAGAACCGATAAAGAAGAGCCAGTCCAACAAAAGAATACCCAATGCGCCAGGCAGGCATGGCCGAGCATAAACTCATAATAGCCAATGGCGTCAGGAATAGCGCATAGCACGCAGCAGTTATGCCAGTAGACATAGTGGATTTTACATTCAGGCGATTGCAATATAACAGAATCAATACCACTTCAACAGCAACCGTGCCCAATTCAACGAGCGAATAGATGAAATTATCTGCCAATGTAATCACCCAACCTTTGAATGAATTGTTTTCTCTTTCCTTTACTCAGCGGAATCGGGATATCGCTTTGGTTTGAAGCAAGTACCACATCATTTGATCCTACACTCTGCACATAATTCAGGTTTACCAGATAGCTTTTATGAGGCTGCGCAAAATCCTCCAAAGGCAGTTGGGAGATAAATTCTGTGAGGGGCATCCTTGAGTAAAAACAGTTTTCAAGCGTATGGACTGTCAGCCTGTGATCCATAGCCTCGCAATATAGGATTTGATTCACAGTGACAACACGGTAAACACCATCACAGACAATAGAAACTTTTGCGGGTTCCCGTTCTTTTAATGCCAGGGAGAGGACGGATGAAAACATCGCATATGAAATTGGCTTGGCAAGGTAACGGAAAGCAACGCCATAGCCCTGAATGGTATAGGAGTTACTCTTGGTTACAAAAATCACCAGTGGGGAATTTGATTTGACTTTTAGCTGCTGCGCAATCTCAAAACCATTTGGTGCGGGCATTTCAATATCCATAAATACAATGTCGTATGGAATCTTCTCGACTGCAAGTAGTAAGTCTATGGCAGCATCGTATGTATCTACAGCCAACGTTGGATTGTACTGACAGACAAATGATAGCATCACCTCACGCTGATCGGCTTCATCATCACAAATTGCAATCCGCACAGAAATCACCTACCTGATATCGTCATTTTATACGGGTATAATAGCACACCTGGAAGCATTATGCAAATTAAGAAAAGGTGTCCATTCGGCGTATCAAATCCGAATGGACACCTTTTCTTATTTGTTTTTCTTATGTGTTTTGGGGTATCGAAAGTTAGCCATAGTTTGCAAAAGTTCTATAGCAAGTTTCTGCGTAGTTGGATCCATTTTCCGTAAATAAATGTCGGCCATTTTGCTTGCCCCTTCATTTGCGTTTTCGTAAAAAAGAGTATTTCCATCTATTTCAAGCACTTGAACAATCTGCTTCAAAACAGCATATGGTGGCATAATTCGTCCACATTCTACAGCACCGATATATTTATCAGACTTGTGAATAATCTGAGAAAGCTCCTCCTGCGTTAAGCCTTTTCTTTCCCGGCCTCTTCGTATTACTGTTGAAAGCTCGTTCTGGGGATCCATAAGCAACACCTCGCTTTGCCATATAATATCAGGAAAAACGCAAAGCAAACACTTAGCAATAATAGGTTTTTGGTATTCTATTACGAGTATTTCGCCCTTTCACGGCGCAATTCTGACCTCTTACGGCAGAGCTATTGCATATTTTTGACAAACTTATTACCATATAACCTGTAACAATACTAAAAACCTATTCTTACTATTACTGGGAGGTACATGTTATGAAAACACGAAAGAACACGTTGCATATGATAAGTGCATTCTTCGCACCGTTGGCACTGGCACTTGCGTTTTTAACGTCAAATTCCACCTGCTTTTTCCTCTCTTACCAGCCGGATGAACCCGCCAATCTGAAGGAAATGATTTCTCGTCAGGCAGGGATGAGAAAGTAATGCTGTATCGAATATCTCAAAGGATTGTCCGCACTTGGCAAAGTGAGCAGATCATTCCGAGCGAAAGCTCAGAGGCATATGTGTACGGTGTTCAGCTGCTCTTATCTACGTTAGTAAATATATTTTGCATTGCGGTAGTCTCTGTTTTAGCTGCTTTACCCCTTGCGTGGATTCCATTCCTTGTGGGGTTTGTTCCTCTGAGGGTTTCCGCCGGAGGTTTTCATGCCAAGACGCCATTGAGATGTTTCATTACCTTCTGTGGCACTTACCTAATTTTCATCGCCTTGGTGCTGCATTTGCATGACGCAGGGATAAGGCTTGCAATTCTAACCAACAGTATTGTTACAGTTTTAACGGTATATCTGTGTTCCCCTATTCCTGCGTCAAACAAGCCCCTTTCCGATGAGGAAATCCCTCAAAAGCGTATGCTTAGCATTGTCATTACTTCCGTGTTACTGCTGATTTCGCTCTCGTCCGTAAAATATAATACAGTTCTATCCTTTACTCTATATATGACATTTGGCGAACTGATAGCTGCTGTGTTTTTGCTTGCCAGCAAAATAACGCTGGCGATTTCGGAAAAAGCCGCAAGCGAAGGGCAATGCTTGTAAACCATAAAGTGTTTTGGATGCTCTGTACAATGCTGACTCCATGTACGTTAAAGAAGCATGCTCAAAATATTTCCTTTCCATAAAAGTCAACAAAGTGTACCAAAAGCATCGATCAGTCTTATTTTGTTTGTGGCATTTACTTTAAGGATAAATTAGGTGTGCTGTGTTGTAACAATTCACTGATTTGAAATGCTTTTTAATGCATGAATCTGCCTGATCAGCAGTTCGTGAAAACTCCAAATCTGAGAACTTGCATGCGGTTTGAAGATTTCCGAAAGGTTATTGCAGTCCATCAGCAATAAGGAGTAACGGTTGATGGTAAATTTGAATTCAACAACCTTAAGAAAGAAGGATTGCTATGAAGAAAATGATTCACCGTCTGTTTGCTCTCGCACTGGTTTGTATGCTTTTTGCATCCATGGCTCTGTCTGTAAGTGCTACTGAATTGGATCCCGTAAGTGATCTTATGCCGATCGAGCTCGAAAATGGCCCCGAAGCGGGATATGTCACTAGCGCACGTGCTGCAGGTCTCCCCTTTACCATGTATGCTAAAAATGTTACAAGTTTCCTTTCTACACAGGCATCTGGGAAATGCTTTGTCCCTTCTGATTATATGACTTTAGGGTCAACGGTTTGGGCTGAAGGAAACTTTACTCAATCCAGAGGTTTGAGTATGAAAGCAGGAGTTTGCTATTACAGTCCCAGCGCAGGTAAGTATCTCCCCGCAGGTTCCGCTGCAGGCTATATCGAAAGTGACGCTCCGGAAGATTTTAAATTTCATGAGGATATGCGAAACCTGTTGCAGGGAACGACCCATTATGGCTATGTCAGTAACCTTGATAACCCTGGTGCTGTAATCGCTGGTAACATGACAGTATCGGTAGCCGTTGGTTAAACTCCCCGATTTTTCGCGGGCCTGTAACATTCTAGGGTATACTCCCCCAATGGGAGTATACCCTAGGGGTTTATGAAAGGAGCCAAAATGAAAAGATATTTATCAGTTGTTATAGCGTTCTCACTATTTATATCCGTAATGTGTGGATGCCAGAAGGTACCTGAACAAAACGCTGTAATTAGTAAAAATGATAACGTTTTTCAAGAAAAAATAAACAATGCCATTTCATCAGAGAAAAAACCAGCTGCCACAGAGGTTCCGCTAAAGTGGCGCGATGAATTTTCAAGCACAGATGGAAGCGTGACATTTCATATCGACATCGAAAAAGGAGTTATTGAAGACTCCAAAAAAGTCATTGAGGTTGCTCCACACTTCCTTACTTCTGATGATATTAGGCGTGTCGCAGAAAGTTTACTTGGAAATGTAAATTTCTATGAACGCCGTCCTTCAGATAATCCACAATATTCGAAGAGTCAATATCTACAGATGATAAACAGGTTGGCTGCTTATGCCAACGAAAAATCTTTGACTGAATTAATGGGAGAAAGTGGTGCAGCTACATATCTAGAATATATACAAGATTTTATAGACATTTGGAACAACAAACTTGAGTCTGCTCCTGAAAATGATCCGAGAATTTTAACTGACTGGAGTCTGAAGAAGGAGCGACATTATAATAACAGCGACGTAGAAATTGCTAATCGTTTGGCTGAGGATGAAGGTGACGTTCTATATGTTAATGCAGAAAAGAACGGGATTGAATACAATCTTTCTGTAATTACAAAACAAAATACGGAATACAAGATTAATCGTTTGAATCTTAATCTAACAGAGGGATTGAATCTTTATCCTGTGGATATGGCGATTTACCGTTCGATGCTTTGTAGAACTGAACCGCCTACCCAGGAGCAAATTGACGCTGCCAGCAATAAAGCACAGGAAATGTTGGACAAGATGGAGTTGGGGTCATGGAGTATTGCTAATGCAAAAGTTGAATCGAAGCAAATTGGGGATACCGAGGAATACGTTATTCAGGTTGTTGCTGCCCCTGTAATATGTGGTACCATTGCAACTTTAGGTCAACATATGGGGAACTACCAAGATGCTTATGTTGCCACCTATGGTATGACCTATGCGGAGTTCCTGTTCTCGGCCAACGGTGATTTAGTTTATTTCAATTTAGATTCACCAATAGATATTATTGAGACACGTAACGAAAATGTTGAAACTTTTTCTGCTGATGAATTGATAGCGAGAGTTAAACAACATATGTCCCTTAGTGATTCTGATGCCTATGGCCTGCCAGAAGAATCACGCATTCCTCTTGAAGACACAAAAGGAGAGCGAATCCTTTGTAATGTCACACTTTCAGAGGCTGAATACGGAATGGGTCGAGTGCCAATTGCAAATACTGATGACCACTATTATTACATTCCTGTTCTCATCCTTAAGGGTGATGTTGAGTATATAGGCGAAAAAAGCGGTCAATGCTACTATGCAAACCATCGTATAGTAAGTGAGGAAGCTCCGGCACTTGTTTGGATTAATGCCGTAGATGGTTCAATAATCAGTTAAGCAGAAGACAGCAGCATTATACTCCTTGATTAGTATAATAAAGTGCGTAAAAGGAGGGGGGAAGCATACAAATGAATCAAATCACGCCCCAACTCCACCGGGGCTTTGGCCCTCGTTTTTGGCTGGCAGTCGTTGCCTTTGTAGTTCTTGATGTTTTCGGTTATCTCCAACCCCTGCTCCGAATTAGGCAGGAAAGGGCCTATCTTTATCAAGGATATCATAATGTCTTCTTCTCCGATGCCCTCTCCTCCGATATCCTTGCATCCTTTTTGCCGATACTGGCAGCAGTTCCACTAGCTGCAAGGTATCTGGAGGATATCAAAAGTAAGTTTGCCCGCTTTCTTGTGATTCGGGGAAGTAATTCCCAATATCTCATAGGGCAGGTGCTTGCCTGCTGGCTGTGCGGTGGACTAGCGGTACTGCTGGGGATGGGAACAGCTTATGGTCTGACGGTGCTAATTCTTACACCGATAGAGCGAGTGGCAGAAGCCTATACGCCTATTGAAACCCGCTTTGTTGGGAAGCTAGCCTTGCTGGCCTTGAATGGCGGCCTATGGGCAGTAGTTGGCATGACTATGAGTACCATTATGGAGAGCAAATACATCGCCTACGCATCCCCCTTCATTGTGTACTACCTGCTGGTCATTCTCTACGAACGGTACTTCCCGGATGCCTGGCTGCTCTACCCCAAGAACTGGCTGAACCCGGAGATTTGGCCCTATGGAATCGGAAGTGCGGCCCTATTCCTGCTGGAATTGACGTTCCTGTGCGGACTGGTCTTTTACGTCCGGGGGAAAAGGAGGTTACAGCAGCTATGAACGAGATTCGTCAGTCTGTTTCCATCGCCGGATATAACTTTCGCCTGTGGTGGGGAAATCCACGGATTTTGGTCACTTTTTTGCTCACATTCATCATGTGTTTTCTCATTTCAGACAAAGCAGTGACCTTCGCCGTAGATCATAACACCACCATGCAGCTTGTTGAAGTGTTCATCTGGAATTTCGGTGACAGCAATTCCATTCTCCTGTCCTCGGTACTGCTGGTGCTGCTGTTTGCGGATATGCCCTTCCTGTCCTCCGGCACACCCCTGTATCTGGTACGCACCAAGCGGAGGACTTGGATCACCGGGCAGGTGATCTATATTCTGGCAGCTACCTTTGTATACCTACTGTTTGTGCTGATCTGTACCATATTTTTCTCTATGCGCCAGTCTTTCGCCGCCAATATGTGGAGTCCCACAGCGGCGATTTTAGGGTACACCAATGCCGGAAAACGGGTTGCCATCCCGGCGTTGGTAAAAACCCTGGAAATGAGCTGGCCCTATCAGAGCATGGTGTCTATCTTTTTCCTGATGCTGGGCTACACCTCCGTCATGGTCATGCTCATGCTTCTGTGTAACCTCCGCTTTGGACAGGTAGCAGGCGTGGTCAGCGTATTGGTTTACAGTGTGTATGGCATCCTCATGCAGCCGGACACGATCCAGCTTATTTTGAAGTTGCCGGATGAAGCCTATTACATTGCAAATGTCATCATCGGCTGGGTGTCGCCATTAAATCAGGCCACCTACCATATGCACAACTTCGGTTACGACAAACTGCCCCGGATGTGGCAGTCATATTGTATTTTTACCGGTCTGGTTGTCATGCTTTTCTTCCTTGCCATACGAGCAGCCAAACAATACCAGTTCACCTTCACAGGAACGGAGGGATAACGTGGACAACTGCATAGAAGTTTTAGGTGTAAGCAAGTCATTTGGTGAAGAAAAGGTGCTGAAAAACGTCTCCCACACCTTTGAAAAGGGAAAAATCCACGGCATCGTTGGCAACAACGGTTCCGGCAAAACCGTCCTGATGAAGTGCATCTGTGGTTTCCTCCGACCGGATGAAGGAAAGATTTATGTCAACCATGTGGAAGTGGGCAAGGAAACGGACTTCCCGGAGGACATCGGCATCATCATTGAGACGCCGGGATTCCTACCTCATCTGTCCGGCTTCCAAAACCTGAAGCTCCTGGCCTCTCTGCGAAAAATCGCCAACGACCACACCATTCTGGATACTATCGAGTTGGTAGGACTTGACCCAAGCTTGCGCAAGCCAGTGGGGAAATACTCCCTTGGTATGCGTCAGCGCTTAGGCTTGGCTCAAGCTCTGATGGAAGATCCCGGTCTTCTCATTTTGGACGAGCCTCTCAATGGTCTGGATAAGTATGGGGTGCTGCATATCCGAGAACTGATTAAGGGACTGCGGTATCAGGGAAAAACGGTGATTCTGGCCAGCCATAACCAGATGGATATCGACGAGCTGTGTGATACCGTGTGCGAAATGGATGCGGGAATTTTAACGGTGGTGCGCTAAATGGAAAACATACTCATTGCAGAAACCATCCGCAGCTTTTTCCCGGAGGCGGGCCCAATTTCTTTGGCGCTTGTCCCCGGGGATTGCTGCTATTTGCAGGGCAGCGAAAAAGCCTGCAACACTTTGTTTGAAATGCTCACCGGGCTGAAAAAGCCGGACGAGGGTACTGTTACCGTGCTTGGGCAGAACCCCTATACCATGTCAGAAACGGAACGGGCAGCATTTCGCCGGGATTGCATTGGAGCCGTCCCCAAGGACGGGGGCTTCCTGCCGGAGCTGACCCTATTGGAACAGGTGCGCCTACCCATGGTACTGGCAGGGTTATCGGGGGACGAGATCCGAAGCCGCATCCGAAAGAACGCCTTTGACTATCTGCCCCTGCATGATCTTTATAATCCCGCAAAGCGGTGTACGCCCCGAACACTGGCACTTGCATCCCTGCTCCGTGCCAGTGTTATGAATCCGCCCATTCTTCTTCTGAACGCTTCCTTTGAGCATCTAAAAGGAAAAGATGCTGAACTTGTGTGGCAGGAAGTAAAGACCATTTTGACAGAGAATCTTGCGTTTCTCTATTTGGGCAGCGCCCCTGCGCCTGCATATATAGAGTGGACAGCGCAAATTTCCGGGAGGTAATGAACATGAAAAAAAGAATCTTTTCCCTTCTACTGGCACTGTGCCTTCTCAGTGGGAACTGTCTGACCGTTTTCGCTGATGAGACAGAACCTGCCTCTCAGGAAAGCACTGCTGAAGCCATGACCACAGAAACACAGGAGCAGACACAGCCCCAGCCTATTCTGGAAGAACCGGCTCCTATCCAGCCAGAGACACAGCCTCAGTCTCCTGTATCACCTCAGACGGAACCTACAGCGCCTGTACTTACGCCGGATTCTCTGTCTATCGATATGGATAGGCAATATCCCGGAATGGATAAAACCTACCGGGCTGGATATTCTGGCACGGTCTCAGATGGCAAACTGCGATTGGTGCTCCCTCTGCTGAATCAGAGCGACCTTTCTACCCCTATCAATGTAACGCTTAGTGCTGCCTTTCTGACCGCAGAAGAAAAGAAGGCATCCATTACATCTCAAAATCTGGATCTTGGGAATGGCCAGATTGTGGAAAAGGTTTATCTGGCAGACTTTGAAATCGCCCTGTCGGATTCCGTAACACTCGGTTCCTATCCGGTAAAGGTCACTATTGGCATCGGCGATCCGGCGCAGGCAATAGAATTGCCGTTTTCTCTGAATGCGGTCATTCCGCAGCCCGAACCCCCTACTACAGAACCCAGTAACCCCACCGATCCCACCACGTCTACTGACCCCAGTGACCCCAGCGAGCCTTCTAACCCCACTGACCCGACAAAACCAGACGATCCCACCGAACCAAGCCTTCCCCAGATTCCCACGGTGTTGGAGATCGACAGCAGCCACATCTACAGCGGCATGGACATGGCCTATGAGGATGGATACCTGCCCCGGATCAGCGGCGGGGTTATGAAAATAGTTCTCCCCTTAAAGTGCAGCAGCGCCCTTTGGGACGATAAGCTTGACACCTCTATTTCCCTGGACACCAGTGCCAGCTCTCCCTTCGTAGTGGAGAACTTCCGGAAGACCTTTTACTTAGAATCCGTGACCCCAAAAAATAGCAGTGAAGCACAGGAAGTCTACCTTGTGACCTATGAAATTCAGCTTTCCGATGAACGTCGGAACGGCACCTATCCCGTTACCATCACCACTTCCGGCTTTGATATCTCCGGGAACGCTATAACTACCACCTTTACCTTGTATATTACCATCACCGACGGGAAGATTGAAAAGATTGCCCAGCCGGTGGTGGACACGCCTACCGCTGAGCCGGTAGTATATATCAGCAAGACTGTTCTGGAGCCGACCACCGCCCAGGCGGGAGAAGGCTTTACCATGACGGTCACTCTGAAAAACTCGATTACCACAAAATATGTGCGGAATATGCTGGTGACCGTGGACACGGGCAATGTCCAGATCGATTTGGAGGAGGACAGCAATATCTTCCCCATTGAGAAAATCGACAGGGGCGGCGAGGTGGAGCTGACCCTGCACTTTTCCACAGAGCCAGCCATTCCCTCCGGGAAGTATCCTATCAGCTTCTCTTTCAAATATGACAGTAGCAAGACCCTAAACCTAAGCTCCACGGGGGCCACTGTGGTAGAGATCCAGCAGCCTGCCAATATGGAACTGGTCATGCCAAGGTTTGCGGATTCCGTCAGCGTGGGCGAGACGGTTCCTGTTACCTTCCAGGTAATGAACATGGGCAGATCCTCCATGTACAATGTCCGCTGTGTGGTTTCCGGCTTCGGCCTGGTACCCTCCAATACCGGCTATATTGGCACTATGGAGGCGGGAACCTCCAAAAATACCAAGGTGGAGCTATACATCATCGCACTGAACGCCAGTGCCGGAAATGAAAACGGGCCTCAGTACGGCAATACCACCGGCACAGTGGCCCTGATTTACGAGGATGAAACCGGGCAGGAATACAGCCAGGAGGCTACCTTTGACACTACGGTGAACCGCCCGGTGGTACAGCTTCCGCAAAGCAATACGGAGGAAGAAAATGAAGAACAGCGGGTAAGTTCCTGGTGGGTATCCGTTTCTATTTTGGGAGGTGTGATCCTTGCGGCAGTTGGAACAATCCTGTTCATCCGGAGTAAAAAGCGGCGGGGCGGGAATTATCTGTAAAATCGCCTTTTACACCGTCGGACGCTATGGGAAAGCTACCTTATTGATGCTGTGTGTGGGGTTCCTGTTTCTCATCACCACGGCAAATTCCTATGGGGTACTCTGGCAGGAATTGGATACGCCCTATGTTCTTCCCGGAACAGTTACCGGACAGGCGGACTTAGAGAAGTATCTAGAAGTTCCCTCTGTGGAAGCGGTCACCCCGGTACTTTCCTTTGAAACCAAGCTGACCGCCAAAGACGCTGCCCTATCCGGGACGGTGACTGCGGTGCTGGCAGACTATCTGGAGCTGTCATTTGCTCAGGGCGGTCCCTTCCCCAATGACACCAATATGCCTTTCTTGGTGTTAAACGAGTATGCCTCAAAGAATTTCCTTACGGAGAGTAAGAGTAAGGTCCCCCTGGCCGTCAATGATACTTTGACCATGACCATTGGGGAAGAAGAACAGTCCGCTATTCTCTGTGGAATCTTTGAGGATGGACTGGAACAGCCGGTGATTTATATGAGCTATACCCTTGCCGCACGGGTACTTCCCAAGGGAGAAAGTATTAACCTACTGCTCCGTTTAGGAAAAACGGAGGACCTGGAAAGCGAATCCAAGGCACTGAAGAAGCTGGGCGTATCGGTTTCCTACGACGAAACACTGCCGGAACGCTGGAAACTGACAAAACAGCAAATCTACCAAACCTTTCTATCCGCACTGGTTCTTCTGCTTTGCTCCGCTGTCCAGATAATGGGGCAGCACAAGCGAGAGCAAACGGTAGCCTTATCTGAGAGGCAAGCCCTGGCACTCGGCGGGTTAGAAGAACGGCAACTGCTGTGGATATTTCCCTTGCGTACCTTCTTTGCTGATCTATTTTCCCTTTTGGTTGCCATTGCCGTGGCTGGAATCATGGGTGGTATTTCCCTTATTGGGCTTCTCGCCGGTGGAATTGGATGTGCCGCCCATCTAGGGATTGTCATGTCACCCAGTTCATCGCATAGGAACTGCATACAGTAAACCCATATATTATTCAGAAACACCACACCATCCATTACATGCCTAGTATTTACATATGCAACGTAACTTGAGTGAAATACTACAGATACAAGCCTCTCTATGGGTTCCATGCCCAGTCTGTGGCCACAAATCCAGGACAAAGGTTTATTCGGATACGATTCTTATCAATTTTCCGCTGTTTTGCCCCAAGTGCAAAACAGAAACCTTAATCAATGTCGTAAAACTAAAAATGGTTGTAAGCAAATGAGCCAGACGGTAAACGCAGAGCCTGCTTCCCATTTACGCATGGGAGGCAGGCTCGTTTTATTTAATCGGTATTCCATTGTTGTCACGCATTGCAGATAACACTGTTTGGCAAACAGAGAATAACGTTGCCGCTTCCGCTTTACTACAGCTGTCAATTAACGAGTGCAATTGGTAATGTTCCAGAGATTCCTTCGCCATTTCCGGATTAAAAATGTCCCTTGGATCAATACGTAAGGTCCGGATTAACGGATACAGAACATCCATTGTTGTATTTGCATTATAAGTTTCAATATTCATAATCGTTCGTTCATCCGCATCAATCAATGCTGCGACCTTATTTTGGGATAGCCCCATCTTTTTCCGGGCCGCTCTTACTGTATCCCCCAAAGCCCGTGAATACTCAGACATATAATTCACCTCTGTAGTATTTTACATTACAGTAGATGATGATTGAATACAACAAATTACCGCTGAATACTGAAATTTATTACAGCTTTTGAGGAAAATCGTATGAGCTTGTCCCGATTCGTTGAAACGAACCAGAATAAACCGAATTTTGTTTCCGTCTCGGGTATTGCCATGCAGTAAACCCTGAAATATATTTCCGCCCTGGCTGTCGTTCTCCTCCGCCTCATTTGAATCTCACAACAGATCAAATGAAGCGGAGGAAAAACAATGTTTGATAACAAGAGCGACTACGCTCTGAACAAGAAAGATCAAGACAGCATCGTGTACTGCGGTAGCGATGGCTATGTAGCCCACATCACCAGAGCAAACTTTTCTTCTGATGAGGAATTCCTGTTCTGGAAGTCCTGGTCGGATGCCGATTACAAGGATACTGACTATGCCGAGTCCTACTTTCATCGGCATACTGTTGAGCTGGACACCATCGGAGACAGCGCTGGTAATATCCCTTCCCCAGAGGAAATGCTGCTTTACAAGGTGGAGCGCGAAGAACAGGTTCAAGAAGCCATGGAGTTGGTTCAGATGATTTCAGAATCCCTCACGGAGGTACAGTTCCGCAGACTATGGCTTCACTATGTCCATAAGGAGAATGTGCGCTCCATCGCACAAGCTGAAGGTGTGGCTCATCCCAGCATCGTGGCAAGTATCACATCTGCTCAAAGAAAAATTTTGAAAATCGTGCAGAAACACGCTACCAAAAGGGGTTAGAGAATGACGATAGGTGAAGGGCGTTTTCACTGACCTTCCTGAACCTTGAAAACTGAACAGACAATGGTACAAGCACAAACACCTATGGATGTTCTCAGGGGCAGCGCCGCCATGACAGATGCCTTTCAAGAAGCCATCCGAGCGATCTACGCAACCTCCAAGCCCAGTGTGGCACTCTGGGCATATCACACATCCATAGGGGACAATGAAACTTGCTCACGCTCTCCCAAGGACTAGGGGGAAGCCCTGCGGTATCCGCCAGCTATCGGGCAGCGGTACTGTGGAGCTATGACAGCCATGCCAACGGCGGCTTGTATCATTCCTTCCACCAGGGGTGCGTGGCAAAAATGGTGGACGTAACATCAAGGTATCTTAAAAACGCAACGCCGGAATTCGTATGTTTATATGCGGACAAACAACCGGCGCTACCACATCAACGTCAGATACCATGCGCTGGAGGAGCTTTTCTTCCAGCGCATTCATGTGACTTTGATGATCTATATCCATCACACCGGAGGTAATATTATGTGCAAAATCCGAAGTATCAAACAAGCAGCTGACTACTTCAAGCAGCTTGATCCCGAAACCCAAATCACCGAATATACCCTTCGCAAGCTGATTGCCGATGGCACGATCCCGTCCATCAAAAGTGGGAATAAGCATCTAATAAATCTCGAACAGGTGCTGTCCCTGTTTGAGCCTGTTTGCGTTACCGCCGTAGAGTAGAAAAACTCTAATAGTTTTTCGAATAATCGAATTTTTTACAACAAAAAAGTTCGGTTCTTGACAAAGTGGTGCAACCCCATTTTTCTCGGTATAGTAATTGCATAAACTAAAAGAAATGGAGGAGCCAACACAATGGCAACAATCAGAGAACGCAATGGTACATACCAGATTTCCGTATATGCTGGTTTCGACCTGAACGGACATCGTAAAAGAGAAACAACCACTTTTACACCCCCGAAAGACCTGTCACCAAAGAAAAAGGAAAAGGCGGTACAGGCATTTGCCATCGACTTTGAGAACCGTGTAAAGAATGGGCTGGTTCTGGCGGGAGAAAAAACCACCCTGCGAGAGTTCGTTGACCGGTGGAGAGAAGAATACGCTTCTCAAAATCTTGAGCCAGGTACGCTGGAAAAGTACAACGCAGAAATTGATGACAAAATTCTTCCCATGCTCGGTAACATGATCCTGACGGAAATCAAACCCCACAATGTCAACGCCTTCTATGTGTCCATGACAAAAGACGGTGTGCGGCGGGACGGCAAGCCCGGAGGCTACAGCAAGGGAACCATTGCCAAAACATCCAATGTTCTGTCCTCCATTCTCAAAACCGCTGTGGACTGGGAAGTCCTGAACCGGAATCCCTGTGACAAGGTTCGCACCCACGGTGAGGATGTTGCAGATAAGCTGAAGTTCTTCACACCGGCACAGGTAGGCTGCTTCCTTGATTTCATTGAAAAGCCCTATGAAATCTACACACGGGGCCATCGCCGGGTGGATGATACCGGCATCCAGTATCAGGTTGGTGATTACACGCTGACCAGAACCATGCCGGAACAGCTCAGAGTTCTTTTTAATCTGGCGGTCTTCTCTGGGCTGCGGAAAGGAGAAATGCTGGCGCTGCAATGGTCTGATATTGACTTCGAAAACAGCACTGTCAGCGTCACCAAAGCCGCAGCAGTGGTGGACGGCAAGCAGGTCTGCAAAGCACCGAAAACGAAAAACTCCCGTCGAGAGGTCAGCATCCCCAGATTCCTGACAGACCGGCTCTGCAATTTGATGGTCGAGCAGACCAAAACAAAGGAATCGCTGGGTGCCTACTGGAAAGGCAATAACTGGCTCTTTACCCAGTCTGACGGCTCCATGATGAGTTACTCTACACCATATGCCACCTTCCAGGATGCTATTGATCGCTACAATGCAGGCAAGGAGCCAGCCGATCAGCTTCCGCACATTCCCTTCCATGGATTGCGTCATACATCAGCAACCTTGCTGATTGCCGCGCATCAGGATGTCCGTACCGTGTCCAACCGTTTGGGTCATGCACAGGCTTCCACGACCATGAACATCTACGCCCACGCCCTGAAAGAGAATGATCGCACAGCATCCAACGCTCTTGAAAATATGCTCTGCAAAACCGAAGCATAATTGCTCAGGTATAACACAAAGCAGGTCGGATTTCATGTCCTACCTGCTTTGTTTTATGGTTGAGGCTCTGAAACCAGCTTTCCATCATAGAAAATAACGCCAAATAATGGTGCGCTCAGCAACTTTTGGTATCTTCTGAAAAGTTGTGGTTTCATTCGAAATCGTCATGTTATCATTGAATCAAAAGCAGCCAAAAAAGTTCAGTATTCTCCGAGTTTGTGGAATAATCATTTTTTCCTGTCCCGTTGCGTCTATTTTTCCTCAAAAACAAATCACTTCAAAAAAGTTCGGAAAATCCGGTTTTTCAAAATCCCGATTTTTCAAAAATTTGAATCCTTCAAAAAAATAACGCCAAATTAACGCCAAGTTTCCGTCAAGTGCTGTTTCCGAAAAAGTTTCCGGTACTGACAGGCTTGACATCCCCAACTTTTAAGGGTAGATTCGAGCTTGATTTTCTCAAGTTCAAAAAACGGCAATTCCGAACTTTTACGGAATCTTTTAAGATAATCCCATATTCGTTGCTTCTGAATAATCCGTTGCCTTCTCTATAAATACAACAGCAGTTTTTCTTTTTTTGATTATACCCTCTGTCACAGTTAATTTCAAGATGAATTTAGCACCCGGTTGGGTGCTTTTTTCATATACACTCTTATGAAAGGAGCCACGCATTATCCCTCGCAAATCCCCTGAATCGATAGGCAGCATCTACAGCATTCCCATCGACCAACTCCATCCCCACCCGGACAATCCCTTCGGTATCCGGGACGACCCTTCCATGCTGGAACTCATTGAAAGCGTGAAAAAACACGGTGTAATGGTTCCCGCTATCGCCAGACCGAAGCCGGATGGCGGTTATGAACTGGTTGCCGGTCATCGCCGTCAGAGAGCCAGTCAGCTTGCCGGTTTGGATTCCATGCCGGTGATCGTGATGAATCTCGATGACAACGACACCATCATCCAGCTCGTTGACAGCAACATCCAGCGCGAAAACATTCTTCCCTCAGAACGTGCAAAAGCCTATAAACTCCGCATGGAAGCCATCAAAAAGAAGGCCGGAAGACCCCAAAAGGAGGAAAATCAAAATTCGCCGAAAATTTCGGCGAATTTCCGAAGTGATGATTCCATCGGAGGATTGGCTGGTGTCAGCGGCGATACGATTCGCAATTATATCTCCCTGACAAATCTGATCCCCGAACTCATGGAAATGGTGGATGAAAAGAAAATCGCACTCAGCCCTGCCTATCAGATCGCCGCACTCCCCCAGGAAAGTCAGGATCTGCTCCTTGATACCATCGAAAGTGAGCAGGCAACGCCCTCTTTATCCCAAGCACAGCGTATTCGTAAGCTGAGCCAATGCGGGAAGCTCGACGAGGATTCCATGCTCCAGATTATGATGGAGCAGAAAAAGCCGGAACGGAATGACATTACCCTGTCCGGCGAGAAGCTTCGCAAGTATTTCCCACGCTCCTACTCCCCACAAAGAATCGAAGAAACCATCTTCAAGCTGTTGGATGCCTGGATGCGCAAGCGCCAGCGTGACAACAGCAGATGACAATTTCATATTCTCCCAGCCTGACAAGCCCCCTTGTCAGGCTTTTTTCATTTCCAAGCAAAGGAGCCAATACCCTGCATTGTATATCCGAAACTACACCTATTCTGCCGAGGATGTGGATTGCAAGTTCTGCACAGAAGTTGTCGGACGCAAAGGATGCCGTCAGGAGATCTGCCCCTATTATGCGGAGCGGATTGAAGCCGGTGTCATTTCCTACGCAGAAGCAGTCCTTTCGCTGATTTCATCCACAAGCAGTATCCGAAACCGTCTGCCCGGATTGATTCACAGTTTTCCCGGCTCCCTCTGGGCAGATGAAAAGCACAAAACCAGAATGGAGGTCTTTAATAACCGTCTGGGCTACCTCAAAAGCAGAAACACTCCCAGCTATTACGCAGTCCTGTACCTTCTGACCTCCAACGATGCCCTGTATCGGCGGACAGCCAACTGTTTTTACCACGGCGGCATTGACTTTTCCTATGCCGTTCTTCGCGGCATTTCTCCGCACAACTACGCCCTGTTCTGTGCCGCTAAGGGGCTGCGCCATGCCAGAGGCGTAACAGAATCAGAGCTTGCCGATCCTATGACAATCGATGCTGAAGCGTTCCGATTGATTATGAACGCCCTGCTGATTGCCAAGTACGGAACCGCCGCATTCAATTTGAAAGGAGGCATTTCCCATGAGCCGTGATTTTGGCGTTACTGATGGTCATTCCCTCTATTCCCTCCATCGTTACCGCAGCGATGTACGCCACATGGTCATTTTCGATGATCTGGTGGAAAAAGAGCATCACCGGGTTCGGCTCTATGTTTCGGCCTCGGTTTACGAAATGATCCGTCAGGCTGAAACCAACGGGCTGCTTCGGATCGTTCACCACGAAGAAATCGTGGAGGGCTGTTCCGAGCCGGATTCCCCCCGGCGCAGAAAGCACAAACACAAATAATCATTGACAGGAGGTTTTTTCCATGAACAAAATTGAAAAGCTGCACGAAAGTATCCGCACCCTCTTTCGCACGGAGGGCGAGAAATTCTGCTACACCCCCGGTGAGATTGAACGGCTGGTATGCAGCCTGAATTATAAGCGGCTGTACAGTGTCTTGTGCGACACAGCGGAGCCTGTCTATGTCTGCTGCGCCGGGGGCGGTATCTGCGATTCCCACCAGTATCACAGCACCAAGCTGTTCCCGGCAAACGCAACGCTGCTTTGGAGTGATGAGGGTGATCCGCTGGGCGACGATACTATCTCCACTTCCTACTCCAACGAACTTTGGCTGCTGGAGGACATGACCATCGCTGCCGTCTCCTGCTTCCGTGTCCTCCATTCCGCTGCCAGCTATATCACCGAGTACCGGGAATACAAAGGTGACGAATGGCCTGCCCACCTGGTTCCTGTGAACATTCTGGAGCTGTGGCAGGCTCTGATCGATAAGTACCAGGACTGCGGCGATGAAGAACTTGACGCTGCGCTGAAGGCGATTATCTACGAGCCTTAATACATCAGCACCGACTCATTATCAAAATTTAATAAGATTGGAGCGCAGAACGCTTAGAAAAACGCTTTGCATGGGAGGGCATGGACATAAGTTCATGCCCTCCGTGCATTTTGGAGGTAAATCAAATGGCTGTATTTCGCATTGAAAAGAACAAAAATTATACGGTGATGGCAAACTATCACCTTCGGGATATATCTCTTTCGCTCAAAGCCAAGGGGCTGCTGTCGCTGATGCTCTCCCTGCCGGAGGGCTGGGACTATACCACCAAGGGGCTTGCCTGCATCTGCAAGGACGGTGTGGACAGCATCTGTTCCACGGTCAAAGAGCTGGAAAAAGCCGGATATGTCCAGCGTAGACGGCTCAGAAACGAGCTAGGGCATCTCACAGAGATCGAGTACACGATTCTGGAAAAGCCTATCCACACAGCATCTTCGGAGGAATCCGCGCTGCCCGACAGTTCTGCAAAAGCCGGGACCCCACCTAAACGGGAAAAGCCAGTTTTGGATTATCCTGTTTTGGACAATCCTGAACTGGCTTTTCCAGAACAGGAGGAACCTGAACAGGAAAATCCCGCCCAATTAAATATACAAGAATCAATTACAGAAAAATTAAATACTGATCTATCAAGTAAAGATTCATTCTTTCCTTCTACAGAAGCCGTTCCGGTAAATAGACAGGTTCCGCTGACAGACGGAAGGACAGAAAGAGAAAGGATCAGAGAGCAGATTGAGTATAAAATTATGCGGGATCGGTATGGTCAGGAGCAGATTGATGAGCTTGTGGAAATCATGCTGGAGGTTGCCATGAATCGCAGTCCTACGATTCGCATTGGCAGAGAAGCGGAATACGCCACTGCCTATGTTCAGGATCGGTTCTCCAGAATTACATCCATGCACATTGAGCGTGTCTGCGATGGCATCCGGGATAATCACACTCAGGTGCGAAATACCAAAGCCTACCTTCTAGCGGCACTGTTCAATGTCGTTTCCACCCTGGACAGCTACTACACCATGCAGGCAAACAGCGATTTTGGCAGCTCTTTTTGAGCTGCTTTTTTCATATCTGGATACCAGCGCAAGGAGCAAACACAATGTCAAAAAGTAAAACCATTGCCAAGCGGATGGAGGAAGCACGGATTCAGGCCGGTGCCCAGAATTACAAGGGGCATGACTACATGGACTTGGCCCGGTTTGATACAAACACCCGGCACATGATCATCTTCCATGTCCTGACCCATGATTCCCCAGTGGGTGACAAAGGCGACAGGATGCGCCTGTTCCTCTCCGACAAGGGCTATCAGAAAGCATTGGAGAATGAAAAGCACGGGAACATCCAGATTATTTCCCATGCAAAGGTCGTTCGAGGAAATCTGATTTACGACCACAAAGACCAGCTTCGGTAAAGGAGGTTCTATGAATCTGAAAATTCTGCTGCACCGGCTGGTGGTTCCGCCCTAGCAGGGATTGTCTTCTCCCTGCAAATCCACAGAAAGGAGCGTGATTTTCCATGCAGGAAGAAGTGGAACAGAGGGTCGTCACCCTCATCGTCAACTGCACCAAGCTGACAGAGCAGGAGCTGAGAAAAGCACTGGGGAAACTGCTTACGCACCTGAAAACCCAGCACCAAACCAAGCAGCCCCACGGCAAGATGACCGTCAAAAAGCTCGCCGCCCAGAATCGAGGCTTGCAGAGCGTGGAGGTCACAGACCAAAATATCGGCTCTTTCAACCGTATTGCCAGAAAGTACGGCATTGATTTTGCCCCTTTCAAGGCAAAGGGACAGGATCGCTACCTGATTTTCTTCAAAAGTCAGGATGCCGATGCCATGACCGCCGCTTTCAAGGAGTACACAGAACAAATTGTGAATAAGAAATCCCGCCCCTCTATCCTTGCCAAGCTGGAACAGTTCAAGGCGCTGATTCAGTCCGCCGTGGTGGATCGGACAAAGAAAAAGGAGCTGGAACGGTGAAACAGGTAAACTGGAAGAAAGCACTTCTGCCAAATCTGCCCTATGTATTCATTGCGTTGCTCTGCACAAAGCTGGGGCAGGCCGCACGGCTGGCAACTGGTGCTGATTTTGCTGGAAAATTCCTGCATTTTCTGGAAGGGCTGTCAGATGCCTTTTCGGTTCCGCTGCCCAGCTTCCACCCAGTAGATCTTTGCGTCGGCATTGCCATCGCTGCAGCCATGCGGCTGGGTGTCTATGTGAAGGGCAAAAATGCCAAGAAGTTCCGGCACAACCAGGAGTACGGTTCTGCCCGGTGGGGAACCGCCACCGACATTGCCCCTTACGTTGATCCGGCTTTTGAGAATAACATGATTCTCACCCAGACGGAAAGCCTGACCATGAACAACCGTCCCGCCGATCCCCGTACCGCACGGAACAAAAACGTGCTGATTATCGGCGGTTCCGGCTCCGGTAAGACAAGGTTTTGGTTGAAACCCAATTTGATGCAGTGTACTTCCCAAAAGTACCCCGTCAGTTTCGTTGTCACCGATCCCAAAGGCGGTATTGTCAACGAGTGCGGAAAAATGCTTCTGCATTTTGGCTACCGGCTGAAAATTCTGAACACCATCAACTTCAAAAAGTCCATGCACTATAACCGTGCGACTCGTTCGCATACAACCGCTATTCTGTGAGGCAAACCTCATGGACGAAGGCCAAATAGCGAATAAAAATGCGGGGTTCCCGTGAAAGCGGGAGCTACAACTGATAGCTTGAGGAGTGGAATGAAAGGGTAACGCCTTGAGACGCTCCACCTGATACTCCGACTGGCATTGACTGTAAAGGTGAGTGTCAGAAGCTCGGTAAAGGCGGCGGAAGTCTGCCGTAAGTGGGCAACCACACGCAACCGTCCCAGAGGTGGGATGCGTAGATGACACGCCGGGGTTCTATAAAATATCTATGGTGAGAATGTTCGACGACGAACTGACAAAAACCGCGAATGTAATGGTCTAAAAGTGCGCTGTACAGAAATGTGCAGTTGCAGAAATGCAGTCAGTGCGGTGGAGTAAAAATGGTTGTTATGAAACACCGTAACGTGTTACAGGCACGTTCCCGCTGACAGGCTTAGAGCGGACACCTACGGATATAAATGTACAGATAAAGCTATCGGAACGGGGAAAGGTATCAGGCGGCTCATCTGCCGCAACACGGATAAATTGTTAGAACAAATAACCGTGTGAACTGGTGCTGAAAAGCGAAGCTCGAACCTATGATAGCCCAACGAAAAAGGCGGGCTGGAGGAATGGGCTTTAGTCGGAAAGTCAAAGAAAATGCTATTCAGTCGTAATAAGGATTGCGAGTAAGACAAAAAGGGACACTTTCCCATGAAAGGAGAGTGATGCCTTATGCCTAATGAGAAAGCAAACAACAAGAAAGAAAAACTGCTGTGCGTGGACAATCTGCGCCATGCGGAATACTACAAAATGCAGGGCGTATTTGACGACTTGTATGCACGGAGCAAATGCGGCGAAGAATTTGCCAATTTAATGTCTCTGATTTTGAGCCGTGAAAACATTCTCTTGGCGTATAGGAACATCAAGACCAATGCAGGGAGTAAAACCGCTGGAACAGATGGGCTTACCATAAGTGACATTGGCCGACTGACAGCCGAACAAGTCGTGGATAAAGTCCGATTCATCGCAGCAGGAAGTCCACATGGGTATCGCCCAAAGGCGGTACGGCGCAAAGACATCCCAAAGCCCTATGATCCTACGAAAACCCGTCCACTTGGTATTCCATGTATCTGGGATAGGTTGATCCAGCAGTGTGTCAAACAGGTGATGGAACCGATATGCGAGGCGAAATTCAGTGAAAATAGCTATGGTTTCCGACCGGGCAGGTCAACAGAACACGCAATCGACAGAACCTATCGGCTCATGCAGCTGACTCATTTGCACTATGTAATTGAGTTCGATATAAAAGGATTTTTCGACAACGTGAATCATAGCAAGCTGATAAAGCAAATATGGGCAATGGGAATCCATGATAAGCATCTTCTATATATTCTGCGACAAATATTGTCAGCAACAATTAAAATGCCTGACGGAACTTTTGTAAGACCGAACAAGGGAACCCCGCAAGGCGGAATCATTTCTCCGCTCCTTGCCAACATTGTGCTAAATGAGCTAGACCATTGGATTGACAGCCAATGGCAGGATAGTCCGGTAAAACACAAATACTCAAAGTGCAATGGTTATGTCCCTATGCGGAAAACAGGATTAAAAGAGATGTATATCGTGCGATATGCTGATGACTTCAGAATATTCTGCCGGAACAAAACAGATGCTGAAAGAACCAAAGCTGCGGTGACGCAATGGTTATCCGAGCGTCTTAGGCTCGATGTTTCGCCGGAAAAAACAAGAGTTGTCAATATCAAGCGTCGCTATTCGGTGTTCCTTGGTTTCAAAATCAGGGTTCACCCCAAAGGTCAAAAACTGGTTGTGAAATCGCATATTAACGATAAGCAACTAAAACACGTCCAAGAAAAGCTGGTCAAACAGGCACAACGAATTGGAAACCCAAGACGAGGCAGAAAGACACAGGAAGAAATCTCTTTGTATAACTCCATGGTCATGGGAATTCAGAATTACTACCGTATTGCTACAAATGTAAATCTTGACTGTTCGGTGCTGCATCGGGCAGTCATGAAAACACTGACTAACCGATTACGGACAGAAAATGGAAGCAATCTTGTAAAAGCCGGAAGAGAACTGACCCAAGTCGAAAGGAAATTGTATGGCAAGTCCAAAATGCTACGATTTGTGGCCGGAACAGATGAGCCAGTATATCCAATCGGTTATGTTCAGCACAAACACCCTATGGCTCGAAAGCGGAGCATTTGCCAATACACCGTGGACGGCAGGAAAGGACTGCACGATAGTCTTCGGATAAATGTTGCTCTGATGTGCCAGATGATGAGGCAACCGCTATTTGATAGAAGCGTAGAGTTTGCGGACAACCGCATTTCATTATTTTCTGCGCAGTGGGGCAAATGTGCTGTGACAGGGAAAGACTTCCTTAGTGTTGCGGATATTCACTGCCATCACAAAATTCCACAAAAAGATGGCGGCACGGATAAGTATGAGAATTTGGTCTTAGTGTTTGAACCCGTACACAAACTCATACACGCAACACGGGCAGATACCATTCAAAAATATATGGATATTCTGCATTTAGAAAAAGGGCAAGTTAAAAAGTTGAATCTATTGCGTGAAAAAGCAGGATTGTTTCCATTGGCCTAAACAGCCCGGACTTGTAAACACATGACTCTCAAAAGGTTGATTGAATAAGTATTGACAGAGATTTTTCGATGGCACGCCGTGTGCGGTGAAAGCTGCACGCACGGTGTAGAGTGGGGGAAAAGCCTGAGATGATATCAGGGGCTTACCTATCACTATCCTTCGCCTACATCCACAGTGAAAAGGATATTTTGAAAGTGGTGACTGCCCTGATCGCCAACACCAAGGGCGAGGGCAAAGCCGGGGACGACTTCTGGGTCAAGGCAGAAACCCTGCTGTACACTGCGCTCATCGGGTATATCCACTACGAGGCCCCGGTGGAGGAACAGAATTTCTCCACCCTCATTGAGTTTATCAATGCCATGGAGGTTCGGGAGGATGACGAGGAATTTCAGAATCCGGTAGACCTGATGTTCGCGGAGCTGGAAAAGGAAAAGCCCCAGCACTTCGCCGTCCGGCAGTATAAGAAATACAAATTAGCCGCCGGCAAAACAGCAAAGTCGATCTTGATTTCCTGCGGCGCACGGCTGGCTCCCTTCGACATTGCAGAGTTGCGGGAGATTACAGCCTATGACGAACTGGAACTGGATACCCTCGGAGACCGCAAGACAGCATTGTTTCTCATCATGTCCGAT
>OIZX01000231.1_pt1 | contig 43131 bp, 37 predicted proteins | sample 1588621 | NCBI WGS metagenome assembly OIZX01 (sample SAMN03283276) | human gut metagenome | biome: human-associated habitat; material: feces | host: Homo sapiens | place: Peru | collected 2012 | reverse complement strand
AATATGTATATATACTTTTTCATCTATTTACTCCTTTTGGTTAATATATGTACTTGTCTATATCTTCATTTAGATTACTATCTCCTGTATCATATATATTTTTGTCATCGCATTTCTGGATAGCAAATTCATTTTTTTGACTATCTTCTATTATTTCTATATTCTCATCATTTAGTATATTTTCTAACCATTCTTTTTGGATTTTATTACCTTCTGATACATAAAAAATATATTTGATTTTTTCACCATCAAATTCTATCTTTCCGCCTCCATTATATTCCAAATTATCTACCTGATGTAAATATACTGAATCCCATATAAAATATTCATCATTTCTTAATGATACAATTTTGCTACACTGATACCCATATACTTGTCCATTATAATATCTAAATAACATTCTTGTTGTATCATTTATATCTACCTTATTTCTGTCATATTTAAGATTTCTTACTGTAATTTTAACTTCTCTTTTCCCATCATTTCCTATGTCGAGCATTGTAAAAGTCCACCAGCCAATATTTGCATTATTATCTCCTTGAAAATAACTATAGTCATCCTTATATACCTCTTTATAACCATTGTTTGCATCTAAGAATGGACGCTCATTTTTTAATACTGCTCTTATTGCCAATGCTGCTTCTGTTGGTTCTGGTGTATTCGTAGTTGTTTCTTCTGTGGGAATATTATTTGTTGTGGTTTCTATTTGGGATGTTTGTTGGTTTCCCTTTGTTGTGGGCTGATTATTGTTATTATTAGTACCATTCGTACAACCTACTGATAATAATGTTACAGCAGCCGCTATAACTATATATTTTTTCTTCATCTGTCTACCTTTCTTAAAAATGTTTAGTATATATACGCTTCTATATCTTCTACTGAATTAGAATCACCTACGGTATAATCGCTTCTTTTTTCACCCTCCTTTTTAATATATTCACACATCTCACTATCCTCTATTATTTCTATGCTTTCATCTTTTAATAAGTTTTGTAGCCACTCCTTTGCCTCTTTATCACCTTCATATATGTAATATGTAAATTTAATTTTTTCTCCTTCAAATTCCACCTTTCCCCCACCAGTATACTCTTCATCATATACATTATATTGGCTTAATGAATCCCATACAAAATATTTCCCTCTCCCAAGCACAGCCACCTCACTGCATTGGTATCCATATACTTGTCCCTCATAGTATCTTAAAATTAATAAAGTTCTATCATCTAAATTTACATGATTATTAAATACCCTTAGATTGCGTATAATTACTCTTACTTCCCTCTGTCCGTCATCATCTGCATCGAACATTGTAAAGTTACTCCAGCCAATATTTGCATTATTATCCCCTAAAAAATAATGTAACTCATTTCTATATGTTTCTTTATATCCATTATTTACATCTATGTATGGGCGTTCGTTCTTTAGTACTTCTCTTATTGCTAGTGCTGCCTCCGTTGGCTCTGGTGCGTTGGTGATTGTTTCTTCTGTTGTAATATAAGATGTATTTACATTTTCTGTGGTAGTTTCTAGCTGTAATGTTTTTTGTGGTACCTTTGTTGTAGAAGGATTTTCGCTATTACCAGCATTACTTGCACAGCCCATTAATAAAATCACTAATACAAAAGTCAAATATTTTATTTTTTTCATAATAATTCCTCTCTAATTCATTAAATCCAATATATATCTTGCTGCTTTCTTCCTAGTTACCAATGTATCATCTCCTACCATCTCATAATAATCAAAAAATAATGTTGTTGCATCTTCGCAGCTATCTGTATTATTCATTTTTAACCACATATTCTTATAGTCATTAGAAAGCACTTCTCTTTTTAATGTTTCTAACTGTGAGTTTATGTTGTTTATTCCCATATTCATTGATTCAGCTATTTTTATCAAATCATTCTTTCTACTAGGATAAGTCCATTGAAACAATCCATATCCCACATTATCATTCAATTTATATTGATAGCTATCTGGATTCTCTACTGTATTTTGCACCTGACCTTCATTTAGTCTGCTTTCAGCAAATGAATTTCCCAATATTGCTGCTGTCATCGTATTATTTATTCCCATTCCTATTTTAAGAAATGTCCATATTTTTCCCAATGATTTTGCTTGTAGTGGCTGTAGTTCTTCAAAATTAACTGATTTATATACCACCTTACCTACCACCTGATGATACATATCATCCACTTCCTTTAATTTTCCAACAACTTCTCCCATATTATCACTTGAAAATTTCACATTATACAACCTGCAGAAATTTCTCAAGCCTTCCACATAATTATTGGTTTTATCCTGCTTTGATATATCGAGAGCGTCTATTTTTTCCTTGCCATTTACATCGTAAAAATCCAAATCTGTAAGCTGCTGCTTCACCTCTGATATATTCTTTAATGCTAGACCCACATTTTTTATGGCATTTACCATTTTCTCACTATATAAGCTTGAGGTTTCCACCCTAAACTCATTTTTAAACCTTTGTAATGCCAAATCCAGCTCTTTTTCATCTACTACATTGTTTTTCAAAGTGCCATTATACATTTCTATATCTTTAAGTATTTTTGCCACCCGTTGTTTTGCCTCTCCTCCCATATGACCTAAATATGGATACAGCGTTGTACTTGCACTAGGTGTTGCTGAAGCATTTGTGGCTTTAATTGTACTTGAAGCACTCGCACCTGCCTTCACTGTTGCCGAGGCATTAGTCCCTACACTTGCTGACTTTACCGTTGCTGAAGCATTATTCCCTGCACCTGCTGCTTTTACCGTTGACGAAGCATTAGTCCCTGTGCTTGCCGATTTTACTGTGGCTGACGCATTATTTCCTGAGCCTGCTGCTTTTACTGTGGTGGACGCTCCCTTATAGGATATAGTAGTGCTGCTGGTTGCTACTATAGTGGCTGATGCACACTTCACCGAAGCTGTTTTGTTAGGTGAATTTGCAATAATCGTTGTGCTTGCTGTCTTTGAGGTTGGTGTTGTACTTGCCGATGCTTTTGTTTCTGCAACACCTCCTGTTTTCGCTACTGGTGTACTACTTGCACTCTTTATCTGAGAGCTAGCTGATTGTGTAGTTGCTGTTTTCAAGTATGGTGTTGTGGTACTTGTAATATCTGTTACTTTCATTATTTCCTCCATTGTCCTTTTATCTTGTACTTATATTTCTACCTGTGTCTTATGCTTATATTTGTACTTGTATCTTGTGCTTATATCCTCTTATCTAAAAATATCCTGTATTTCCTTATGTTTTCTTTTAAGACGAAATGGTCTGTAAATTTATATTCTCCGTCAACATATATTTGTATTTGCCATTTCCCTAAGGCATACTTAGGCACTAGCTTTGAAATTTTGTTATCAACTGCCACCTCCCATCTTTGATTTTCATTATCAGCCTGCTCTAATGGAATTTCTTCAAAACGAAATAGTCTTCCGTCTGGCTGGTAACACATAAATGTTATGCTATGTGTTCCAAATAAATTTTCTAAAATTAATATGTATTCCATATCTATTTGTCTGTCATAAATTAACTCTGTATCATTATCTAATTGTAAAACACTCCATAGTAGTTGGGATTTTTTAAATGAACATTGCCACCTATTTAATATTCCATGTTTATCAATTACTATTTCTTTATTTTCTACCATACACTCGTTTATATATGCTTTATCAATATTTATATACGGAACCGACCATACTTCACCATTTTCATCAAGTACATATCTACACGCCTTAGGATCGTTTAATCTTATAATATCATTTATGACAAATTTATACCGTTTTATTTTTCTATTACTATTGTATAACCAGCAATCCTCCTTTTCATTGTGCTGCATCATTAAAAATACAATTTTGTTGTTATCATCTACTACCATAATTTTAACATTTTCTATTCCTAAAAAATGTTGATTAAATCTTATTTCCATTTATTAACTCCTCCATACTAATCATATAAAGCATTGCCATTTTCTGTGCTGTAAACTTCTTTACATTAGACAATAGAATACTCTGCTGTTGTTCTAAAATTTTGCTATCTTCATTAATAAATTGCTGTAGCAGTTTTTCAAGCTGACCCTTTTCATAAGGATTATAGGTATACTTATAATCACTAAGTATCTCTGCTAGTCCGCCATTGTTGGAGCTGACTACCATAAGTCCTCTTTCCATTGCCTCTAAGGCAATGTATCCAAAGGGTTCATATAATGAAGGAATTATCAGTGCGTCTATGGACGCAAAAAAGCTTTCCTTTCTTTTTCCTACACACCAGCCACAAAATTCTACTTTGTCTGATATTTGCTCTTTTTCAATATACGAAAGTATTTGAGCTATATAGTCACTATCATTTTTAGGACAGGCTATTTTTATAATAACATCAAGGTTTTTTATCTCCTCTAAGCACTCAATTATGCCCTTTCGATAATCTGTCCGTCCAATGTAGCCAAACACTTTTCTGCTTTTCTTGTAATTGTAATTTATATCTGCATTTTCATTAATAGTAATTCCATTATGAATAACTTTAATTTTATCCTTGTATTGAGGATACATTTTTATCAGCCTGTCCTGCTCTGCATATGAAACACATATTAAAAGGCTGGATAAATTACATAATTTCTCAAATTTTTCCCTAACATCATCATTGCCTCCAAATGGGTCATCCTCTGGTGGGGGTTCTGGTATCGGAACTGAATGAATAACATAAACTATTTTCTTATCTTTTATAATATCCTCAGTAAGCAGTGGTGCAAATTCATAAAACTGAACAACTATAACTTTACACCTTAGCTTAGATAATTTATACATTTCATTACTATTTAATACAAGTATATCCTTCTCTTCCAAAAAATCTGCTGCCCTAACATCCTCCTCTGGTTCTCCTAAATTCACATATACAAATCCTGTACGGTCATTTCTATACCTATATATTTGATTCATATATGTTCCTGCACCTCCTATTAAGCGTTTTCCAAGCTCATTTGCAAGATGCACTACTTCATAATCATTTGTAAAATTTAAATCAAACATATATCCTTTTCATCCCCCAATACTATATTATCTCTTCTCAAGATACTCTCATCCTCTGTTGTTTTACAATCAATAAACGCCACTGGTAACACATTAATATCTGGAAAATCACATTGCTCCCAGAAATCCAAAATAAAAAAAACTTTTTCTACAATGTCTACATCTCTTGCAGCAATCACTAACTTATTTTTAAGCTTAAAGACTGTGCTTTTATCTATATGTAGCTTCATAACATCCTCCTTTTATCCCAAAATATATATGCAAATTCATTGTACAACAAAAAATATCATAATTCAACACTTTATTAAGCTATTATACTACAAAATTTTACCCAGTTATTATATGCCATAATTTAACTTCAATAATTTGGAGTTTAAGTATTTTCCTCTCTATTATATAAAAATGTCAGGCAAGGTAGACATAAATACCTATAATATTCCTATAAATATTAATATCTGCCTTGCCTGACATTATTTAAAACCAACTATCCTTTGTATGGTCTATTATTTCCTACTTCTCCACAAAGGTACTAATTATATCATCTGCCTGATTTACATATCCGTCATACAGCTCTGTATTTGCCACAAAGGTAATAACAAACATTGACTTTGCTCCCTTGATTATCATTTGATAACCTGTATAGCTAAAGTCCTCTGCTTCCATTTTGTACTGAATAACCTTACCCTCTAAGCCATTAACAGTTATATCACCTATACCTGTTATGGTATAATTATCAACTGCTTCGTATAATGTACATAAATTTTCTATACATTCCTCTAAGGTTCCACTTTTTTCTAATGTACTAGAGGTAATTCCTATTCTAACCTCTTTATCCCCAAAGGTAAATAAAGCTGCACCATTGCTTTCCTGTTGATTCCAGCCTTCCATTAGGTTTATCTTGTAGTCATCTGTTTCGTAAACACTGTTTAATTCTCCTACAGAGCTAATATCCTTCTTCTCTAAGGTTTCATACTCAGCCTTTTTTGCCTCTGTAGTTGTTTCTGCCTGACCTGTTGTAGTCTGTGCTGGTGTAGTTGTAGCTGTTTCATTACTCTTGCCACACCCTGTTAAGGCTGTCATTGCAAGTATTGCACATATTGTAAACAATTTTTTCATTTTTTATATCCTTTCTCTAATTCAGATTTGTTTTATCATCAGCTTTATATATTCTATAATAGAACAAACTTACTTTATGTATTATATTATCCTTTTCCACATATACTTATTAAAAAGTGTCTTTATAAAAATATTTTATGAAAAAATTTATAATAAGTTTTTTATCATTGTTTTTCCTAATATCACTCTGTTTTGCTGGTTGCTCTGTTGTTACACTTGATAACAAAAAAGCCTCCTCCATATCATACGAAATAATTGAATATCACCATTTGAATAATATATTAAGAGAGCTTTATGATAATTATTACGAAGAAAACAATCGTATTACCTATAACGACGGTAATTATACATATTTGCTGATTTTTTACGGCAAAATGCCTATAAGTGGCTACACTATAAAAGTAAAGGAGCTGTATAGCACAGACTCAAATATTGTGTTAGACACTACCTTAATAGGCCCTTCAAAAGAAGAAACAAATGCAGGAAAAGAATCCTTTCCTGCAGTCGTTATTAAAATCAAAGCCTCTGATAAAACTATTATTTTTAAATAAGCTTAAATATCTCCATCTGTGTAATCATCATCATCCACCATGTCAGATGCCATATATTCTCTAGCAGAAACTCTGTTTTTCTGTCTGGCATTTTCAACTAGCTCAGATAATAAATCCTTAACATTCTTAGAATTTTTAATACGCTTAATGTCAAAATGAGGTGTAGACTTATCTGATGATATTACATGAATTGTTCCAAGCTTAAAAATTCTTTCTCCTAAAGAACGATTAAGTGTAACATCCATAATTCTGTATAATCTGACTTCCTCTTCCTTCGTATTAAAAAATCCTGTCTTTATAAGCAGCTTTTCCTCTGTAACAGCATATTTTGTAAATGATAAAGGTAAGCCAAAAATTGTTCTTTTTCTGTCAAACCATTTAAAACCTGCTTCTGCCATAGCATCCTCCTATAACATTTTGTTAATCATAGCAATAACTTCTTCACCTAATTTTGCTGATAATTCGTTTGCTTCTTCAAGTGTTTTGCCCTTTACACCATAATAGAACTTAACCTTTGGCTCTGTACCTGAAGGTCTTACACATACCCACGCATCATCTGTAAGGTCAAAGTAAATAACATTCGAGCTTGGAAGTCCTGTAGTTGTAACCTCACCAGTTTCAATATTCTTAATTGTATCCATCTTGTAATCTCTAGCAGATGTAACCTTGTAGCCTCCTATTGATTCTGGAGTATTATTTCTAAGAGTATTTAAAATTTCCTGTATTTTGTTTAAGCCTTCAATGCCCTTTAAGGTAATTGACTTAATATCATCCTTGTAGTAGCCATATTTCTCATACATATCAATCATAGCATCCCACAGGGTCATATTCTTGGTTTTATAGTAAGCTGCTGCCTCGCAAAGTGCCATTGTTGCTACAATAGCATCCTTATCTCTAGCGTGTGTTCCAATAAGACAGCCATAGCTTTCCTCGAAGCCGAATAAATATGTACCCTTGCCAGATTTTTCAAAGCCTAAAATCTGCTGGCCAATATACTTAAAGCCTGTAAGCACTTCTATTAATTTTACGCCATAGGCCTTTGCAATAGCATCTGCCATATTTGTTGTAACTATAGTCTTAATAAGTGCGCCGTCCTCTGGTATTCCATGTAATTCCTTAATCTGACTAAGCTCATATTCTGCTAATAAGCAGCCTGACATATTACCTGTAAGAGTAATATATTCACCACTCTTTGAGTCCTTAACATAAACGCCTAATCTGTCTGCATCCGGGTCAGTTGCTAAAACAAGGTCAGCGTCAACCTCCTTAGCAAGCTTTAATGCTAATTCAAAAGCTTCTGCTGCTTCTGGATTTGGATAGCTTACTGTAGGGAATTCGCCATCTGGAAGCTCCTGCTCCTTAACTACATAAACATTTTCAAAGCCAAGCTCCTTTAAAACTCTTCTTGCTGGTATATTACCTGTACCGTGAAGAGGTGTATATACAATCTTTAAGTCCTTTGCTTCTGCCTTAATAGCCTCAGGTCTTTTAACCTGCTCTTTAAGTCTTGCCATATACTTATCATCTATTTCGTTGCCGATTACATTGTAAAGACCAGCCTTAACAGCATCGTCCTTTGACATTGTACGAACCTTTGCATAATCAACAACAGCCTTAACCTCGTCCATAATACCAGTATCGTGAGGTGGTGTTATCTGTGCGCCGTCCTCCCAATATACCTTATATCCATTATATTCTGGAGGATTATGACTTGCTGTAATATTAATACCTGCTATACAACCAAGCTCTCTAACTGCAAAGGATAACTCTGGTGTTGGTCTTAATGACTCAAATACATATGCCTTAATGCCATTTGCTGCAAGACACAATGCTGCTTCGTCAGCAAATTCAGGGGACATTCTTCTTGAATCATATGCTATAGCAACGCCTCTGCTTTCACCACCTACCTTAATAATGTAGTTTGCAAGGCCCTGTGTAGCTTTTCTAACTGTGTAAATATTCATACGATTTACACCTGCTCCAATTACACCTCTAAGACCAGCAGTACCAAATGCTAATTCTGTATAAAAACGATCCTCTATTTCCTTCTCATCGTTTTCAATACTCTTTAATTCAGCCTTTGTTTCCTGATCAAAATAAGGATTGTTTAACCATTGGTTGTAAAGTTCTTTGTAGCTCATCTAATTGCCTCCTAAATATCTCTATTCATCTGTTTTTACCATATCTGGATAAGAAAGAATTACATCTTCCTTTGTATTGTCAAGATTTATTGTATAAACCTTTGATTTATAGCCATTTTTCATTAATAGAATAGTATGTGAACCCTCTACCTTTGAAAAACTAACTGGCGATATTCCTTTTGATACACCATCAACATAAACTGTCGCACCACTAGGAGCAACTATGAATACCTTGCTATTGTATGTTCCTGTTCCCGTAGATACTGTAGTTTCGCTTTGACCATTTTTAGTGGTAGTGGTTTCTTCTTCCTTTGTAGTAGTTGTTTCCTCCTCCTTCATATCAATAGATATTGTAGAATAAATGGAAGCAACTGTAATGGTCTTTTGGTATGTATCATAATTGTTGGATGTAAGCTTTATGGTATGCTTTCCATATGGAAGCTCTACCAAATCAGAATAATCCACACTTTCACCATCAATATACATTATTGCCTGTGCGTCCTCAGGAGTAATACTAAATTTAATGCTACCATATCTTGTAGCCTCCTGCTGAAACTCACTTAGACTAACTATCAATTCCTCATCTCTTATAATATTTATTTCCTTAGAACCACCCTTGCCATTCTTTGTAGCTGTTAAGGTATATGCACCCTCAGGTGCTACCAACACCATATCCTCTGTTATAAGTGTCATTATCTTGTTGCCTATTTCGATAATACCTCCAACCATATTGGTATCATCCACAAGTCTTACATAACCATGTCCCTTGCTTACAACAACTGAATAAACCTGGTTTTCTACACCTCTTACAACAAGCTCATCTACATCGCTTACTTCATCAATGGTAATTTTTTGGCCATTTGAATTTATAAGCAGGCTATCGTCATATTTATAGGAATTACTTCCTATGGTGATTCTTTTCTTATCATAATCCACCTTCCACTTAACAACAGAATCATTTTTCCAGGCTGTACTGCTTTCACACATTTCCATAAGTCTTTGTGTTCCGCCTACATAGTAAATATCAACTATCTGTCCTGCTTCCATCTGTGCCATTGTAAGCTCTGTACCATTTTTGCTTCGGATTTTTGTGCCACCATTATAGGTAAGTGTGTATTTATCAATACCACCTACATTTATAAAAGTCACTTCCTGCTTGGTAAGGTCTATGCTTACTATAATTGCTTGATTTGTAGCACTATATCTAACATATTCTGTAGTGGTTTCCTTTGTGGTTACGCTTATTCCTCCAACCTCTCTTCCATTTGTAGTATTTCCACCTTTTTTGCACCCTGCTGCCAAAACAGCAATAAGCAAAATAGAAATAACTATCAAACCGAATTTGTCATTTTTGTGCATCATCTCACCATCTTTCGCAACAAATAACAATATTCCGTAACATTATAATATATTTGCCTGCAAAATTCAAGTAGAGCCATTTTCAACAATTTATTATTCCGTAGCCTTACATATCCCACAATTTATTTATAAATGCTTCCTTTTTTTGCTGCTGTGTATAAACTGTATTTAATTTTTCTATATTTTTATCAGGTATCCAGGATTTATTACCATTGTAATATTGATTTACCACCTTCCAGAATTTTTCTGGAAATTCAAGCATTACCATTAATATATTATGTTCTTCCTTTGTAATAGGACATATTTTATTGTAACGCTCCAGCATATTATACCCTAGCTCAATGTTCCAGCTATATTTTTCTAAAACCTTTCTCATATAAAAATATAAATCCTTTATTTGCAAGCCAATTCCTGCCTTTTCAAAATTAATAACTGCAATTTTATCGTCCAAAAAAATAATGTTGTGATAATTGTAATTCCCGTGACAAAAGGTATGATTTTCCCTACACTTATTTTCCAGTTCCTCATACCTTGTGTTATTTAATTTTTCCTTTGCCCTTAATGCAATGTCATAATATTCATCAAAATGCAATAACGCATCATATTCAAAGGAGGATTTTCTATTTCTTCCTCTCATAAAAGCCCGTATTTTCTTTAACTCCTTTATATGCCTGTCATACTCATATATAAAGCTGGGAGTTTCCGGCAGCACACCATTATAATCCATACTACATTCCTTCATTTGTGTATGCAGCAGGGCAAGTGTTTCTATTCCATATAGAACATTTTTACTATTTCTAACATCACACTCCACCCCCTCATACCATTCCTTAACTATGTAGCTTTCCTGAAATTCATTGGTGGATATAAGCTCTCCTTCCTTATTTTCTATTACAACATCAACATTTTCAAAGCCCTGCTTTTTTATATGCTTAAGCATTTCATTAACAAATTGCAGTCTGCACAGAGTTTTGTTATAAGGTACTAATTTATATGCCTTGCTATCACTATTTATTATAACAGCACCTCTACCCTTATATGTTTTCTTTATATCAAGGTCGTATTTGGATAGTATATCCATATCTATTTCATTCAAAAAAAATCCCCCTTCATACCATATTAAAATCTGTTCAGTTCTATAGTATGAAGAGGTTAAAATAAATATTCCTATATTAATTTTTCAGCCATTGACATAAGTATTTCCCTATGATTTAACTCAGGATTCTCAATAACCTTGTCGAAAAGTATTTTTAAAATATCTCCAATCTGTTTTCCGTCTGGCAATCCAAATTCCTTTAAATCCCTGCCTGTAATAGCCATTTCTGATAAGCTGAGGCAATCGTTGTTATTATATATTTCCTCACATATTTCATATATTGCCTTATACTCTGCTATGGTTATATCAATTCCTTCATAGCCGGCATTAATAAGTGCCTCAATATATGCTAAATAATAATCGTAAAATATATCCTTTCCAACTACAACTATAACCCTTCTAAGGCTTATTTTATCTGTCGAAAGCTTTAAATCCTTATTGTAAACCAGCTTTGAAACTATTTTTATAGTTTTATTATCCAGTTTCAAAAATCTAAGTATTTTTTCTACATCTTTTTCATAGGTTAAAAGACCTGCATATCTAAGATAAGAATTTTTTGGAAGATACCTCATTATATCTGATACCTTCTCATATATTCCTGTATTTCCCTGTGATAATGATGAGCCTTCAGCAAATATATATGGATAAAGTCCAAGCTTACATATATGAATAATCCTGTCTGGATTTTCTGAGGTAATTGTTTTTGTAAGCTCTGCCTGTATTCTTTCCTTGCTTATAAGGGATAGGTTTTCCGCTAATAGCTTTATTGCCTCATAGGTTTCTTTATCAATAGAAAAATCTAATTGTGCCGAAAACCTAATGGCTCTAAGCATTCTAAGAGCATCCTCTTTAAACCTGTCAGTAGGATTTCCAACGCATCTGATGATTTTATTTTCAATATCCTCAACACCATTAAATTTATCTATAATGCCTGTCCTATAATTATATGCCATTGCATTAATAGTAAAATCTCTGCGTTTCAAATCCTCTGCCAAATCAGAGGTATAAATAACCTCTTTGGGATGTCTACCGTCTGTGTATTCACCATCAATTCTATATGTTGTGACCTCATAGCCTACCCTTTTAATCATAACTGTTACTGTTCCATGCTTAATACCAGTATCTATAGTTTTATTAAAGGTTTCCTTCACTATCTCTGGTAATGCGTTTGTAGTAATATCCCAGTCATGTGGGTTTCTTCCCATTACAACATCACGGACGCAGCCTCCTACAGCAAAGGCCTCATAGCCCTTTTCATATAGCTTATCAATAATGAATCCTACATATTTAGGTAAAGCTATTTTAATATGCTTTACCCCAATATACCATTGCCTTCGCAGGCTTTCCACAGCATACGCACTTGTCGCTTAACTGTTCCTGTGCAAATGGCATACATCTTGAAGTTGCTGTAGTATCTTCCTTAATCTTGTTTTCACAAGCTACATCACCACACCACATAGCCTTAACAAAGCCTGGCTTTGTAGCTACTGCTTCTTTAAATTCATCATAGTTAAGAGCTGTGCTTGTATGAGTATCTCTATGCTTTGTTGCTCTCTCAAGCATGTCCTTCTGGATAACTACTAATAATTCAGCCACCTTATCCTCTAACTGATCAAGTGAAACTGTATATTTTTCTCTTGTATCTCTGCGAACAATAACAGCCTGATTTGCTTCAATATCCTTTGGTCCGATTTCTACACGAAGTGGAATACCTCTCATTTCCTGTTCAGCAAACTTAAAGCCAGGAGTCTTATCTGTAGCATCTACCTTTACACGACATACTTTTTTAAGTCTATCCTGTAATTCATAGGCTTTGTCTAAAACGCCTTCCTTTTTCTGCATAATAGGAATAATCATAACCTGTGTTGGTGCAACCATTGGAGGTAATACCAAACCGCTGTTATCTCCGTGTACCATAATAATAGCACCAATAAGTCTTGTAGTCATACCCCAAGAGGTCTGATGTACATATTTAAGCTTGTTGTCCTTATCTGTATACTGAATACCAAATGCCTTTGCAAAGCCATCACCAAAGTTGTGGCTTGTTCCTGACTGTAAAGCCTTTCCATCGTGCATTAATGCTTCTATTGTATAAGTAGCCTCAGCTCCAGCAAATTTTTCCTTGTCTGTCTTTCTACCCTTAATCATAGGTATAGCTAATACATTTTCACAGAAATCAGCATATAAGTTCAACATCTGAATTGTTCTTTCTTCTGCTTCCTCGGCTGTAGCATGGGCTGTGTGACCCTCCTGCCATAAAAACTCTGTTGTTCTAAGGAATGGTCTTGTAGTCTTTTCCCAACGGCATACTGAACACCACTGGTTATATACCTTTGGTAAATCTCTGTAAGACTGTACTATATTTGCATAAAAATCACAGAATAATGTTTCAGATGTAGGTCTTACACACATTCTTTCTGCAAGAGGCTCATTTCCACCATGTGTAACCCAAGCCACCTCTGGTGCAAAGCCTTCTACATGGTCTTTTTCTTTATTTAATAAGCTTTCAGGTATGAACATTGGCATATAAACATTCTCTACACCTGTTTCTTTAAATCTTCTATCTAATTCCTTTTGTATCATTTCCCAGATGGCATATCCGCTAGGTCTTAAAATCATACAACCCTTTATGCTTGAATATTCAATTAATTCTGCTTTTTTTACAACATCTGTGTACCATTGTGCAAAATCTTCTTCCATTGATGTAATGGATTCTACTAATTTCTTATCGTTTGCCATAATATACCTCTTTTCTGCATAACATAACTACAATATTACTAAATTGCCCCTTAAAATGCAAGTAAAATACTATTTTTATTATTTTTGAGCATACTAATCTTACAATTAATTTACTATGTAATTAAGGTTTTATATAGCTAAGACTATACTTATAAGTCAGCAGCCTTTTAGCGAGGCATTAGTTCAAGCTTTCAACCTTTTCTAATAGAGTGTGTGAAAGATAGCTGCTATTAAATAATGTCAGGCAAAACTCGCAATTAATTTTATGTTAGGCTTTTGTTCTTCAAGCTCAAACATTGCCTGACATTATTACTTTATCTTTCACACACTCTATAAGAAAAGCTAAGAAAGCTCTCAATATGCCTCTATAAAAGGCTACTGGCTTATAAGTATAATTTCTTGGCTAAGCCTTTAGTTTGGCTTGCCTAAAATACAACTTCTATAGTTAAAAATTTAGTTACTAAAAATCAAGCATTTCTTGACTAAACTTTTGTTTGTTATGATAAATGTAGTAATTCTACTAAATTTATTGACTTTTACAATATGATAGGCATAAAAAGGCAACTTTCTGATAAGTAGAAAGTTTATCGCTTATAGGTTTATTTGGGGCTTGTTTTATATTTTTTGAATATAAATTTTAACTTTGATATTAATTAGGATATGTTATGTAAGCAGGTAATTATAAATATAATGGGAGGTAAAATGAATATTAAAGGTTCTCTTCGATTTAAAGTAGAATATATTCTCGTAACTTTTATTACAATATTTAGTGTATATATTGGAATAAGATTTTTACTGCCTGTTTTAGCTCCCTTTGTTGTTGGCTTTTTGTTATCAAAGCTGGTGCTTCCTTTTATTAATTTTTTAAATCTGAAATTAAATTTTCATAGAACTACAGCCACTATAATTTCTATTATTTTAATGGCAGGCCTATTATTTCTTATTAGTTATTTTCTAATAGTTAAGCTATCAACACAGATAACTGTTTTTATTAAAAACTGGGATATTTTTTCTCTAAATATTTCACATATTACCAGAGATTGCTGCAATCTTGTAGAAAAGCTTACAGGACTACCTAGCCGTAATATATACAACCAGATTTATAGCTGTATTTTAACTGCCACAGACTCCATTTCAAAAAAGCTAATGCCTATTGTAATGAATTATTCCTTGTCAACTGTCCGTTGTCTTTTTGATGTATTTATCTTTCTTTTAGTAGCTGCTATTGCTATGTTTTTCTTTTCAAGGGATAATAAGGAAATAAATTCCTTTCTGCTTAATTGCAGATTCAAGGAAGAAATTCTTTTCCTTCGCAAGATTGCAAAAAATGTAGTTGTTGCCTATATAAAAACTCAATTTATTATAATTTGTATTATTGCTGCCATATGTACAATAGGCTTTACTATTTTAAAAAATCCCTACTCTATTTTGTATGGAATAATAATCGGTATTTTAGATTTCCTTCCATTAATTGGTGCTGGTACATTTTTAGTTCCTATAAGTATATATTACCTTTTTAAAGCAAATTACCCTGCTGCCGTACTTACCTTTGTAATATTTGTTGTATGCTATCTTGTGAGAGAAATATTAGAGCCAAAGCTGTTAGGAAGCAGAATAGGCATACATCCCCTTGTATCCTTAATCTCAGTATACATTGGCTACAAGGTGTTTGGACTACTAGGTATGATTTTAGGTCCTTTTGGATATGTGTTTGTAAGCGAAGTGCAAAAGGTGTTTTGTGAATATAAAAAGCCTTCTTGATTTTTGAAGGCTTTCATTTTTTATTAATAGTTTTTAATGTATAGCATAGTTTTTAAAGTATAAAATAATTTTAAAAAACAAATTGACAGGATACAGCTATTACACCTTAAAGCGGTATCCTACACCCCATATAGTTTCAATATACTGAGGCTTAGAGGTATCAATTTCTATTTTCTCTCTAATCTTTTTTATGTGTACTGTAACTGTGGCTATATCTCCAATAGAGTCCATATCCCATATTTCTCTGAACAACTCTTCCTTTGTGTACACATGATTTGGATTTGATGCTAAAAAGGTCAGTAAATCAAATTCCTTTGTAGTAAGTATTTTTTCCTCTCCATTGACATAAACTCTTCTTGCAGTTTTATCAATTTTAATACCTCTTATTTCTATAACATCATTTTCTACAACATTGCTATTAATAAGTCTTTCATATCTTGCAAGATGTGCCTTTACTCTTGCCACCAGCTCACTAGGGCTAAAAGGCTTTGTAATGTAATCATCTGCACCTAAGCCTAGACCTCTCACCTTGTCAATGTCATCTTTTTTTGCTGACACCATAAGTATTGGTGTATTTTTCTTTTCTCTTATCTGGCGTAATATTTCAAAGCCATCCACATTTGGAAGCATAAGGTCAAGAATATACAAATCAAAGTCCTCGTTAATAGCCTTATCAAGTCCCTTTAATCCGTCATTTTCTATTTGTACCTCAAAACCATTTATTTCTAAATAATCTCTTTCTAATTCTGCAATACTTTGTTCGTCCTCTACTATTAAAATCTTGCTCATATTTTTCCTCCTACACAATCTTTCTAAGTATAAAATGAATTGTTGTTCCGCTACCAAGCTTTGAAGTTGCCCAAATTCTTCCACCGTGTGCTTCTATAATCTTCTTTGTAATAGCTAAACCAATTCCACTTCCGCCCTGACTAGAATTCCTAGATGAGTCTGTTCTATAAAATCTGTCAAATATATATTGAAGCTCATCATTGCCTATGCCCTTGCCATTATCCTCCATTTCTACTCTGACAAAATCGTCCTCATCAACAATTCGTATAGCTATAAACTTTTCCTTCTTGTCCATATATTTAACTGAATTGCTGATTATATTGTTAATTACCCTCTTAAGCTGCTCTGGGTCTGCTATAACCAGCACATCCTTGTCTACATAGTTTATATAAGTAAGCTTAATTCCTCTTGCATCTAAGTCTGTGTTTATTTCATCCACACAATCGTTAAAATATTCCTCCAGATTTAATTTAACAAAATTGTATGGAATTTTGTTATTATCAATTCTTGAATATATGGTTAATTCACCTATAAGCTTATCCATATCATTAGCCTTGTTGTATATGGTACGGATATATTTATCCATTTTTTCTGGGCTATCTGCCACGCCGTCCATAATACCCTCTACATAGCCCTTAATTGCTGTAATAGGTGTTTTCAAATCGTGGGAGATATTGCTTATAAGCTCTTTGTTTTCCTCATCATTATGGATGTTTTCTTCGATTGATGCTTTCAGGTGCTTACGCATTTCTTCAAATGCCTGACTTAGCTCTCCAAATTCATTTTCCTTATATTGAACTACCTCAAAATCCAAATTTCCATTGGCAATATTGTCCGCCGCCTTTTTCAGTTCTGTAACCGGTTTCAAAATACCCTTGTATATCCATAAGGTCAAAAGCATACCTGTAACCACAGTAACTATTGCCATAAATATAAACGAGTCTAAAACAAGCTTTCTTACCTCTGGCAAGGAATTATTTATCTTTGAAACAATATAAATATTTCCCTCCTTGCCGTCACTATAGGATATAGGCTCCTGCTTAATAAGGTACTGATACTTTCCACTTACATATAGAGTTTCATTAATATTTTGTATTTCAATAGACTCCTCTGACAAAATATCACTTAAGGTCTTATATTCATCTGAGTTTCCATTAAATACAATCTCGCCGTCCTTAGTAGCAGCAATAAATGTATATTTTGAAAGCAATGAGCTGTTAAATTTTTTAAGATAGCCAACATTTTCTAAATTTTGTGGATTTTTCTCCTTTATTTCATGTAGCTGCTCTTTAACATTGTCAGTAATCTGATTGAGCATACCTACAGGATTGTATAGCATTTCATAGGTTGAAATTTCTATCCCATACTTTTCCTCAATAGAATCTATCTGACATCTGCCTAAAATCATAACTGCTCCAAACATTGTCATTATAGGAAATATTGCTATTATAATAAATGATATAACTAATTTTTTACTAAGCTTCATTTTTCCTCCTGTTTCTGTCTTTATTAGTATACATCATTCTAACGGCAATACCTAGTAAATTTATGATTACAAATATTAAAAAAAAATAAAAATATTTAAAAACCTACAGCTAACTAGACTGCCTGTCTTTACAAAGATTAAGGTTCAAACTTTCTAGTTTTTCTAAAATGGTGCAAGAAAAACACAAAGATCATACAAAAAAGCCAGCAATTCCTCTGCTTGAAGTGACTCCTCAATACATAAGCTTAGCTGGCTTTTATTTTTTACATTGTATTATAAGTGCTATTTATATATTTGTTATACACATATATATTTGTTATATATTTCTTTTATAAATATTTTTTAAGCAATTCTACCTTATCAACTGCCTCCCATGGAAGCTGAATATCATCACGGCCAAAGTGTCCATATGCTGATGTCTGTTTGTAAATTGGTCTTCTAAGGTCAAGCATCTTAATAATTCCTGCTGGTCTTAAATCAAAGTTTTCTCTAATAATTCCAACAAGTTTATTATCATCAAGCTTACCTGTTCCGAAGGTATCTACCATAACTGAGGTTGGATGAGCTACACCGATAGCATATGAAAGCTGGATTTCGCACTTGTCTGCAAGACCTGCTGCAACTATATTCTTTGCAACATAACGAGCTGCGTAAGCTGCTGAACGGTCAACCTTTGTACAATCCTTTCCAGAGAAAGCACCACCGCCGTGACGAGCATATCCACCATAAGTATCTACAATAATTTTTCTTCCTGTAAGTCCACTATCTCCATGTGGTCCACCAATTACAAATCTACCTGTTGGGTTAATAAAGAACTTTGTCTGTTCGTTAACTAATTCCTTTGGTAAAATTGGGTCAAAAACATATTTCTTTATATCCTGATGAATTTGTTCCTGTGTAACATCATCATCATGTTGTGTAGATAAAACAACTGCATTTAAGTGAACTGGCTTTCCAGCTTCATCATATTCTACAGTTACCTGTGTTTTTCCGTCTGGTCTTAAATACTTTAATGTACCGTTCTTTCTAATTTCTGTTAATCTTCTTGCAAGCTTGTGTGCTAAAGCAATAGGATATGGCATATACTCTGGTGTTTCGTTAGTTGCGTAACCAAACATCATACCCTGGTCACCTGCACCAATAGCATCAATTTCTGAATCAGTCATAGTATTTTCCTTTGCTTCAAGTGCCTTATCAACACCCATAGCAATATCTGTTGACTGCTTGTCTAATGTAACCATAACTGCACAGGTATTAGCATCAAAGCCATATTCTGCCTTTGTATAACCAATTTCCGTTACTGTATCTCTTACTATTCTAGGTATATCTATATTTGCCTTACTTGTAATTTCGCCCATTACCATAACTAATCCTGTAGTTGTGCAAGTTTCACAGGCTACACGGCTCATTGGATCCTGTTCCATAAGGGCATCTAAAATAGCATCTGAAATGGCATCACACATTTTATCAGGATGACCTTCTGTTACTGATTCTGATGTAAATAATAATTTTTCCATCTTTGTTCCTTTCTTATATATTGCAAATCATCTGTAACTATCTGCCTTTAATTTTTATAAGGTACCCGCAGCTTAAGGCTTTTGACTATAATTTTTCAAGCATAGTACCTTGCCTAGATAAATAAAAAAAGCCCACATAAAGTGGACTGACTTTCAAGGCAATCAAATCCTCTTATTGTTCGATTACTCGCTCAGGTTGGCACCTTCCTATTGGGGTTGCCGGGCTTCATAGATCCTTGTATCTCCACCACTCTGAATAAGAGAAACTATTTAGTTTTTACATAAACATTATGATATACTTAATAATATCTATTGTCAACTAATTTTTAGCTTAAATTTCATTATTTCCTTTTCACTATTTACAAGTTCAATGTGAGCTCCAAGCTTTTGAAGCTTTAAGTGGAAGTTCTCATAGCCTCTTTGGATATAATGTATATCGTCCACCTCTGTATAGCCCTCTGCTGCAATACCTGCAATAACAAGTGCCGCTCCGGCTCTTAAATCTAACGCATTAACCTGTGCGCCAGTATACTTTTCAACGCCTTCGATAACTGCAATATTTCCTTCTACCTTTATATTAGCACCCATTTTTATAAGCTCATCAGCATACTTAAAACGATTTTCAAATATACTTTCAACAACTGTACTTGTACCTGCTGCAAGGGCAAGGGCGACTGTAATCTGTGGCTGCATATCTGTTGGGTATCCAGGATATGGCAAGGTCTTTACCTGTGTCGGCAAAAGTCTGCCATTTCCAATTACTCTGACTGCATCATCGTATTCTTCTACGCTGCAGCCTATCTCATAAAGCTTTGAAGTAATAGCCTCTAAATGCTTTGGTATAACATTTTTTACAAGTACATCTCCCCTGGTTACAGCAGCTCCAAACATAAATGTTCCTGCCTCAATCTGATCCGGAATAACAGAATATTCTGTTCCATGCAGCTTTTCTACACCTTTTATTCTAATAACATCAGTTCCTGCACCCTTGATATTTGCACCCATACTATTAAGCATATTGGCAACATCAACAATATGTGGCTCTTTAGCTGCATTTTCAAGCACAGTATTTCCACTGGCAAGGCAGGCTGCAAGCATTACATTAATTGTAGCACCTACTGATACTACATCAAAGTAGATATGGCTTCCGTGTAAATCTCCAGCCTCTGTAATAATCATTCCATGCTCAATTTTTACATCAGCACCTAATGCCTTAAAGCCCTTTATATGCTGGTCTATTGGCCGGCTGCCAATGTTACAGCCTCCAGGAAGTGTAACCTCAGCCTTTTTAAACTTTCCAAGTAATGCTCCTATTAAATAGTAAGAAGCTCTTATTTTCTTTATATATTCATTGTCCGCACAAACTGATGTAATTGTGCTGCCGTTAATTTTTACACAATGTCTGTTTACTCTTTCAACTATAGCTCCTATCTGCTCGATAGCATCTATAAGCACATTAATATCTCTAACATCTGGCAGATTGTCGATTGTAACTGTTTCATCTGCAATAATTGAAGCCGCAATAATACCAAGTGCCGCATTTTTTGCGCCACTGATTCCAACTGATCCTACAAGTGGTGTTCCACCTTTTATAATGTATTTTTCCATAATACACCTCGATATTTGATTTTAATGATATTTTTTCTCTATACTATATTTTGGCACAAATATAGCAGAAAAAATCTTTTGTTAAATGCTTTGTTAAATTTTATTTATATATTAAGTTCTAAATTTTAAGACAATAAAAATAATTATTTCAAAGCCAACGCAACTACTATGCTATAAAGGTCTGAATAATTAATTTAGGTATGTATGTTAAATACTTGATTTATCATCAAAATCATATACTTCTATGCTAAATATTAAACATACATACCTAAGATTATATCATAAAGTTTATATTTGTAAATCAGTTTATAAATAATCCAGTGGATTAACTCTCATTCCATTAACAATTATCTCAAAATGCAAATGTGGACCTGTACTAAAGCCTGTATTCCCACTTAAACCAATAACCTGTCCTTGTGTAACCGACTGTCCATAGGATACCATTACCCGGCTAAGATGCGCATATCTGGTTTTCTTTCCATCCGGATGGCTAATAAGAATAGTATATCCATAGCTGCCATTCCAGCCTGCCTCTACAACAACACCAGAGCTGGATGCCATTACAGATGTTCCTGTTGAACACACATAATCAACACCACCATGTAATCTTCCCCATCTATAGCCATAATATGAAGAAATCCTTCCTCCCGACAATGGTCTGATATAGGTTGGAGGTGTAAGTGTTCCTACCTCTACAACTCTTGCAACTGCCTCTGTTGTAACCTTCTGTGCAAGAATTTCTGTATCTGTCTCCACACCATCCTTGTATTTAACCTTTGCAACAACTTTTCTGTGCCCTTTTGAGCCTTCATTAATTACATTTGAATAGGTTGTATACATGCTGTCATTTTTGATATATTCAACTGGCAGCTCATAATCCTCCTCAAAAGTTTTTTGCTCTGTAACAATAACGGAAAGCTCCGGTTCAGGAACAGTAACTGTAATACGGTCACCTACTCTTATATAGTTACCCTCAGAACAGTCAGGATTCATTGCAAGTAATTCATCCATTGTAAGACCATATTCTGCAGCAATTCCAGATAATGTATCCCCAGCTTTTACCTCGTATATTTTATTTTCTTCCTTTTCCTTAGTCACCATTGAAATTGCTTCTTCTAATGTCATTATATGCGACTTTGGCACATATGTTTCTGCAATATCAATATTTTGCTCAAATTCAATATTTAAAATGTGGTCTGCCTCTGAAAATAAGTCCTGCTCCTTCTTAACCTCTGCCTGCTCACTATTAATGGCAGCCATAACATTATCAGTATTTTTTGCAAGCACATCAGCACTTATTATTTCGTAGGATAATTTTGCAAATCTTGAAGCTTCATCATTATATAATACTGTATCAAATTCATCGTTTACATCATACTTGCTTTTTGCTGCTTCTAACAGCTCCACAATCTCTTCAGCAGATGATAATGTAATTGACAAACCGTCAATATCCACAACATATGCAGGTGTATTTGTATCTACAACTGATTCTTCGATTGCTTTGTGAATATTTGCCTTTATTTTGGCAATATCATCACTTTTTCCAAATACCTTTTTTATTTGTGTAAACTCTAAATCACTATCTATATATACTTCTTCTTCACTATCCTTTTCAAACTGAGCCCTTGCGTCAAGATATACTTCATTAATAATCTCCTTATCATCACACACACCAACCACTGTACCATTTACACTAACCTCATATAATTTATCATCTTCTTCTGGCATTCTAAACCACGGAAACGCAATCGCCATTACTAAAATAATTATCATTGCTGATACTATATAAGTAATTCTGATTCGTTTACTATGGCGAGTAAACTTATTCATAAAAGCTGTTCCTCCATATACCTTCTAAGTTTTATTTTTCACTATTTCTAACTTTTTAATTTCAAATTTTCGTTTTCTGTTTTTGTTTTCTGTTTTATCTTTTACATTTCATCAAATATTCGTTTCTACATTTTTACACAAAATATAAAACAAACATTTTCATGAAAAAACTCACTAATCTAATCTATGTTTCTAAATAATTTAAGCACAAAATATAGTTAATGATTTTGTAACATTTTTGTAACATTTAGAATTGTAGCAGTAAAACCTACATTTGTAAAGGCTTTTACAGTAATTTTACTAATTTTTCCACTGTTTCTTCTATATTACAATGGTTTTCATCTACCACAATATCTGCGTATTTTTCATATAAAGGTATTCTTTCTTCATATAATGCCTTTAAATCCTGTCCCTCCTTTAACACAACTCCACGACCCTTTAAATTGTCTAATCTTTGATTTATTATTTCATAATCCACCTTCAAATACACTACCTTGCCAATCTGCTGTAAATGCTCCATAGCTTCTTTTCCATAAACAACACTGCCACCTGTGGCAATTACTGCCTTATGGCAATCCAGACTTGCATTTACACGGTTTTCAACCTGAATAAAGCCTTCTACACCTTCACTGTTTATAATTTCACGCAAAAGTCTTCCTTCCTCCTGCTGAATAACTATATCTGCATCAATAAATTTATAACCTAAAATCTTTGCAAGAATAACCCCTATTGTACTTTTTCCTACTCCTGGCATTCCTATTAAAACAATATTATCTTTCATATTAATCTCCAAATTTTATAATTTCACAATAGTTATATCATGCTTCATAGCCGGAATAATTTTATGTATCAAATCCTCTGTTTTAAGCTTTAAGCTGGCTGTGTTTATGCAAGGATGACAGCCTATGTATTCACCCTGAAGCACTTCCTCATCAACCAGAAGCCTAACCTGCTTATCATTATCATTCATTAAACCCATAACACTTACAGAGCCTGGTGTTATATCCAAAAAACGCTCCATAAATTCAGGACTTGCAAAGGAAAGTCTTGCACTTCCTATCTGTGCCGAAAGCTCCTTTGTAATAAATTTCTTGTCACCCGGCATCATCAAAAGATAAAAATTTGTTTTCTGGGAATTACAAAGAAACAAATTTTTACAAATAGTTGCACCCAACAGCTCGTCCACCTCTTCACAGGCAGCCATTGTATTTAATTCCTCGTGGTCTATTCTTTCGTATTCTATATTTAATTTATCCAAAAAATCGTAAGTTCGTATTTCCTTTTCAAGTCTGCCTGTACAATCCACAGGGCGACCTTTTTCCAGCTTTAACATCTTTCGCCTTTCACCTGCTTTGACAATTATCTATAATTTTAAAACAAAACCTGTTATACTTTACCACATTTTTTTTAATTCTGCACTAATAATATGGAATTATATGCTATGATTATAGCTTAGCCACTACTGTACCAATTAATTAAAATAAAATACCTAAAGAAAGGAACTCCCTATGAATACAAATCCAAAAAACACCTTCAAGGAGGCTTTACCCTCAAAATCCATTTTCACCCCAAAAGCTTCCATAGAATATACTTTTTCTATAAAACACACTTTAGTAAAATGCACTTTTACAATTTTTGTTGTTTTCGTTATGGTGGGGCTTTCAGAATTACTAAATGAAAAAGAAATTGTTTTCCCTGAAATCACAGCTCTTATGATAGGTCTGACAGTTTCTCAAAAACGCAGTTGGCAGGTAAGCCCAATTAGGATTTTACTTCTTATATTAATATGCTCTTTACTAGGTATTTTCTTTGTAAGATATGTTTCCTTCCCATTGCCAGTTAATATAACTATAGCCTTTTGTATTTGCCAGCTAATTTTATACTACTCTCGTACCACCTTTGCACCATTAATTTCAGCAGCAATATTACCTATATTAATGGGAACAACAAGTATTATTTACCCTATATGTGCTGTGTCCTTTACCCTGCTTGCCCTTTTTTGCGAATATATACTTACTAAGCAAAACATTCGTCCTAAGGAAATATATACCCCTGCTCCACTTCCTAAATCTGGTGACTTTATTAGTATTATTGTGTGTGCTTTAACAATATCCATTTTATCTCCTATTGTTATACAGCTTGGATTTAGATTTTGTATTGCACCACCTTTGCTTGTAGCATTTACAGAATTTTGCAGACCTGCCTGCAGTGCACGAAAACACCCCTTTAAAACTATAATTGTAATCTTTCTATGTGGACTAGCTGGTGCTTTATGCAGATATGTATTGGCAGGCATACTTGGTCTGCCACTTACTCTTGCTGCTGTTACAGCCACAATTTTTATGTTAATAATTGTTAATTGTTCAAAATGTTTTCTGCCACCTGCTGGAGCATTAACAATATTACCAATGATTATTCCTTATGATGGTATATTAACCTATCCATTACAAATACTTATTGGTGTAAGCCTTTTTATGCTTATTTCAATTCTACTTGAACAATTACGAAAGTAAACTTTCAAGTGTGCCTCTAAGGATTTTTTTGCATATTTTCACACACTTTTTGAACATTTTTACAAATACTATTGCAATATTAAATTCATAGTGATATTATATTACATAGTTATCAATACTACATTAGTAGTTATTCATAACTTTATATCATAGAAACGGAGGTTGTCACTATGGATGTTACATTAAAGAAACCACAAAAGAAGCATAAAATAGACTTACCAGATTATACTTTAGGAGAGGAGCTTATAAGCTCAATATCACATGGTGTTGGAGCTTTATTATCCATTGCAGGTATGGTACTGTGTATTGTTAAGGCTGCCTCATCAGGCTCAGCTACTGAAATAGTAAGTGCAGTTCTATTTGGAATAATGATGACCCTTTTATATTCAATGTCGTGTATATATCATGCCCTTCCTCGAAACAATGCAAAACGAATTTTCCGTGTTTTTGACCATTGTACTATTTTCTTATTAATTGCCGGTACTTACATTCCAGTAGTGCTTATAAGCATCGGTGGATTAATTGGTTGGCTCTATCTTGCAATAATTGCTATTTCTTCTATTGTTGGAATAGTTTTTAATGCTATTGATGTAGACAAATATCAGAAGGTGTCTTTATTTTGCTACATTTTTATGGGTTGGATAATTGTTTTTGCATTTAAACCATTAGCCTCAGCAATTAATCACAAAGGGATTTCACTATTAGTTGCTGGCGGAGTTGTATATACCTTAGGTGCAATATTATATCGCATTGGAGATGACAAAAGATATTTTCATTCTTTATGGCACTTCTTTGTATTAGGTGGAACTATACTTCATTTTTTTACTATTTATCTATATGTACTTTAAAACAATTAATGAAAATGACACTTTGTTACAACTAAAAAAGCGAGCAGGTTATCCTGCTCGTTTTTACATTAACAAAATCTATATTTCATGTTCATCTTTCATTTTATGGTACAACTGCACATACGCATTTAAGTATACTATAAAAGACAATAACATAAATGCAAATACTACGCAGATAAGTATTGATGCCAAGGTATCAGTTATCCACTTCTCTGGCAACGCTATAAGTGTAAGCATTGAGGCATCAAACACAACTGTACATAACTTTCCACACCACATGGCACCATCTAAATTTCTGCCCTTGTGATATATATACAAGCCTACAATCAACAATATAACTTCCTTTAATACAAATGCTATGACCAGCAATAACACCCATGGTACTTTTATTAATAAAACTGCCAACATTGCAAACTGCATAAGCTTGTCTGCTACTGGGTCAATGAATTTACCCCAATCTGATACCATATTGAATTTTCTAGCAATCCAGCCGTCTACCACATCTGTAGCCGCTGCCACAATAACAACTATTGCTGACTGCCAATACCATTTCTGCAAAAACATATAAATAAATAATGGTACAATTAATATTCGTATATAGCAAAGTATATTTGGAATTTTAAATAAATCTTCTTTTCTCGCTTTTCCTCTCATGAAATCCTCTTTCATCGTAAAACGCCATAATATAAATGTCAAAAATAAGCTGTGATACCTACATCACTATATTTAATATAGGCAAAATCTAATTTATTTCAAATTATATAGCCTGTTAAAAAAAAAGTCAAACATTAACTATTATGATTAATCCTTTTATTTAATCTACCTAATCTATTTTTTAATCTGCAAATTTTACTTATTGATTTTCCCTATATAAAAATAGTATAATTTTCTATATTAATTTATCGTAACAATTTTTAGCACCTGTCAAATTCTACGCAAGAAATCTAAGGAGGACTTTATATGAAAAATACAGAATTTAAATCTAATCCAGCTACTAATACAGAAAACATTATCTCTGGTGAAAATTACAGAATTTCTATGCTTACACCGTCCTTAGTCAGACTGGAATATAATTCAAATGGAGGATTCGTCGATAATGCGACCCAGATTGTTGTTAATCGTGACTTTCCCAAAGTCAATTTCGTTCTAAAGGATTACGCAGACCATTTAGATATTTCAACAGAATATATGGATATTTACTATAATAAGAAAAATTTTTCTTCTAATGGTCTTTCTATTAAGGTGAAGGGTTCAAATATTGTATACAATAACCATTGGCATTATGGTATGGAGGATGTAAGTCTTAAAGGAACTTCCAGAACCCTTGACAATGTAAACGGTTCTACTCCTCTTGACACTGGAATTATTTCCCGTCTGGGCTATAGTGTATTAGATGACAGTAAATCTCTCCTTGTTAATGAGGATTTTGTATCACCTAGAATTGATACCGGCATTGATATTTATGTTTTTTGCTATGGACACAGATACCTGGAGGCTCTAAAGGACTTCTACTACTTATGTGGCAGCACACCACTTCTTCCTCGTTTTGCACTTGGAAACTGGTGGAGCAGATATTACCGATACAGCGAAGAAACCTACCTTTCCCTTATGGATTCCTTTGCTAATGAGGAAATTCCCTTCTCCGTTGCCGTTATTGATATGGACTGGCACTTGGTTAATATACCCGAAAAATATGGTAGCGGCTGGACGGGCTACACTTGGAATAAAGAGTTATTTAAAAACCCAAAAGAATTTCTCGACAATCTTCACCAAAGAGGCATGAAGGTTACCTTAAATGTTCATCCTGCTGATGGCGTCCGTGCCTATGAGGACTCTTACAATGATTTTGCAGCATATATGGAGAAGGATATTGATAAAGAGGAGCCTATAGAATTCGACTGTACCAATCCTAAATTTATGGAGGGGTATTTTAAATATATTCATCACCCACTAGAAAATGAAGGTGTGGATTTTTGGTGGATAGACTGGCAGCAAGGCTCTGGTTCTAAAATCGATGGGCTTGACCCTTTGTGGATACTTAACCATTATCACTTCCTAGACAACGGAAAAAACAATAATAGGCCATTGACCTTTTCCCGTTATGCAGGTCCAGGAAGTCACAGATACCCTGTTGGCTTTTCAGGAGATACACATATCACCTGGGACTCGCTTGATTTCCAGCCCTACTTCACTGCTAATGCCTCAAATATAGGCTATGGCTGGTGGAGTCACGATATTGGCGGACATATGGCAGGTGCAAAGGATAACGAATTGGAGCTTCGTTGGTATCAGTTTGGTGTATTTTCCCCAATAATGCGACTTCATAGTTCCTGCAATGATTTTTCCGGAAAAGAGCCTTGGAATTTCCCATTAGAAATTCACCAGATAATGAACCAGTTTCTCCGACTTAGACACAAGCTGATTCCTTATTTATATACAATGAATTATCTGGCTTACAAAGGTCGTCCTCTGACACTCCCTATGTACTATGAATATCCGGAGGCGTGGGATGCTTATGAGGTAGGTAATCAGTATTTATTTGGCACTGAGCTTATAGTCGCCCCAATTACCACTCCTAACATAAAAGGTATAAATATGGCAAAGGTTAAGGTATGGCTTCCTGAAGGGAAATTTTTCGATATATTTACAAATGTGGTCTATGATGGCGACCGTTTTATAGATATGTATCGAGATTACAGCTCTATTCCTGTCCTCGCCAAAGCTGGTGCAATTTTGCCAACCACAAACCACATATTCGGCAATGACTTTTTAAATAATCCTAGCGATTTAACAATTAACATTTACCCAGGAGCTGACAACTCCTTTGATTTATATGAGGATGATAATTCAACCTCTAATTACAAAAAAGGTGAATGTGTTATTACACATATGGAATACTCGCAGGACAATGGCTTTTTCAAAATAAGTAAACCTGCAGGAAGCTTAAACCTTATTCCTAAGCAAAGGAATATTACCCTTAAGTTTTTCTGCATTAATGAAGCTTTACCAACTGTTCAAATAGGAAATACTCAATTACAAAATTTTGAATATAATTCAGATACACATGTACTTACTATTGAAATTCCTAATTGGGACTACTCCTTTGATATTTCCGTAGATTTTAAAACTCCACTTGAAATTACCCAAGCTCCAATAGCTTCAAAAATCTACGAAATACTGAGCAGGGCTGAAATTGATTACAATCAGAAAGAGGTCCTTTACAGAGGCTTTAAAGAACATCGCAGTACAGCTTATATACTATCACAGCTAAATAGCCTTGAAATCGATAATGACACAAGAGGTGCTATAATTGAAATCCTCCTAGCCAAACTGGACTAAAAACTATAAAAGATAATGTAAAAATGTCAGGCAATGTTTGAGCATCAATACCTATAGATTTCCTATAAATATTATTGCGAGTTTTGCCTGACATTTTTTTAAATCAACTATCTTTTATATGCTCTATTAGAAAACCCTCCTCCTATTTTCAAAATACACAAACGAGTCAATAGTATCCAATATATCTTTAAAGTTATCCCTCGGTGCCTCATCAATATATTTCTTCAATATATCATCCTCATAATTTCTGTATTTTCCATAGAAAATATCAAACAGATTATGGCCTCTCACATAGATTTTAATTGCCTCAAGGTTTTCCTTAATATCTTTGCTGCTATTTATCCTTACATTCTTTGTTCTAACTAATCTCTTAAAGCTAGGAAGTCTATACAAATAGTCCTTATACTTTTGATAAAGAATGTTATAGAAATCCTCCTCGCTTTTTATAACACCTATTTTTGCCATTACCTTTGGGTCTAGAAAATAATTTTCAAAGGAATAATATTTCAAAACCAATACATTTTTAGGTGTAACATTTGGAAGATTATCCACATCCTCTTTCTTTCGTTTACTATAATAGCTGCAAAGCTGCTTTACTAAATATCTAGGATTTTTTCCGTCACTATCTCTTATCATAAGGAACTGATCCTTTAAATACAGTTTATTTATGTATTTTAAGTTTGCATAGGTTTTTATATTAGTACAGCTATTGGTTGCTATAATAGAAATTCGGTTAAGGTGTCCGTCCTCATCTCTCATTTCAGAATAATATTTTTCTAACAACATTGGCAGTCTATTGCTATCCTGCTTTCCCTCCACTATAAACACAAAGCTTACATTCATAAGATCGTTAGCTGTATAGCCTAAATCATCAAGAATAATATCAATATCTGTATTTTCAACAACACTGGTGTTATATTCTTCATCTAAAACCACCTGTTTTATCTGTCTTGATGAAAAATTAAAAATCATATTTGGTGAATATGTGGAAAATATTACCTGATTTTTCTTTGAAAGACGATACAATATCTCACTTGCGATTTTTTGTAGCTGTGGGTGTAGAAATATCTCTGGATCCTCTATCATAATAAGACTGTGTACCCGGCTCTTCTCCTCAGTATACGCCTCAATAAGAGATAACATATATATACTTTTTGTACCGGCACTAAGAGTGTCGAGCATTTCCACCTCACCAGTTATATCATTTGAAACAGAGGTCTTTACCTTAAATAGTCTTTCAATATCCATATCTAACTGGTAATTAACTGTTTTATATAAAGTACCATTTTGCTTTAAATATTTATTAACTGTATCTGCAAAATTTCCTAGGTTTACCTTGTAAAGCTTATATTCCATAAGCTTTGCTGTTTCATGAACTGATAATTCCCCACCTGTTTTTTGAGCAATATCTTCAATACACTTAAAGCAATGGTTACATTCTATACTTTTATCATAAATGCAGACCTTATCCCTAGTCATCGAAAACTCTGAATCATACTTTAAATTAAATAACCCACTTTGAAATTCCCTCAAATTTCTTGTATGATCTATATAATACAGCTTTGGAAGTATATCCTTTATATAAGAATTTTCATTTCCGTTTTCGTCCATATAGCTTACCTTAAGCTCTGGTGTTACTTCATAAACTATTTTAATCTGATTGTTTATAAATGTTGGAAATCTTTCCAGAAAAATCTCTTCCCACTCATCATAAGCCTTTGCCTTAACTACTACTCCCCATTCAAACATTCTTTCCATTGCCTCAGTAGAGGCTTCTAAGGTAATACCTATCTGGATATTTTGGTTAGGGTTATTAAAATGACTTTTCTTAACCTCATAATTTCCCGTAACTGCACGAACTGCATCTATTACTGCACTTTTACCAGTGCCATTCTTTCCTACTAAAATAAATGCGTAATCAATATCTAAAATTTCTAACCTTTTAATAGACTTAAAGTTTGAAATATACATTGAACTAATTTTCACGAAACCACCAACCTTTACTCTAAGCTTTTTTCTTTTTAGGCTTTTGGGCCTTTCTTACCGAATATCCAAAAGTACCTAGCTTTTCCCCTAATTGAAAATATTCTCCATGCGAATATGCAACCAGCCCTGAGCCATTAAGGTTGAATTTTCCACTCTTCTCCATATATTTTTCATCAACTGTTACACCTAACACCTCAGCTATAAACATATGATGAGAGCCCAAATCAATAATCTGTTTTACCTTACACTCAATGTTTACAGGACTTTCCTCAATGCCTGGTGCTGATATATACTTTGACTCTAATGGCGTCAGCTTCATATCCTTAAATTTGTCTACATCTCTTCCAGACTTTACTCCACAATAATCAGTAGCATATGTCAAATCCTTTGTTACAAGATTAATTACAAACTCTTTTGTTTCTTTTATTATGTCATAAGAATATCTGCATGGTTTGACAGATATATATGCCATTGCAGGATCAGAGGAGATAGTTCCACACCAGGCTGTAGTAATAATGTTTGGTTTTTCGTCCTCTCTCTTACAACTTATCATAACTACCGGTACCGGATAAACCATATTGCCAGCTCTAAAATACTGTTTTCCCATTTTCTTCTCCATTTATTTTTGTGAGTAGTCTATACACTTAAAATCCATTCCATCTGCAATATATTGTCCCTCAGATACAACATAATGGATTACAACTGTGCTTTCTGCACTTCCTTCATAATCCTTTCTAACACCAGAATTCATATTTCTAGGTGTTTTTGCCCAGAAGGTACAGGTAAAATGAACTACTGCATCTACGCTTTTTCCTTCCACACTATTGTCAACGGACACATCATATTCTACATTTTCAATTACTCTAAGATATGCACCATCCTCCGCATTAATATCACTGTAAAGCTGTTCGTAAATATCCTGCAGCTGTTTACAGCCATTATCTGTAAAGTAATCTAACAGCTCTGACACACCTGCTGACTCAAAAGCACATTTGTACAGGTCAAATACTATCTCAGGTGCATTTTTTGCAAGCTGTTCTTTAAGTACAACCTTGTCAGAAGAAACCTCATATACCATACCAGCTTCTGATAAATCTACATATTCATTAATATCCTGCATCCCCTCTCTTGTAAGCTTAATTGCGTGAGTGCCTGCAAATATTCTGTCAAAATAATATTTCATCATATTTTCTTCTGGAAAACACAATCTTTCAACATCAGAAACATCTATTCCGTCAATAGTAAGCTTGTAACCATAAGGTGCTTTAATAGCCACATTTTCAACTATCATATTGCTTAAATCAACCTTCCATATAGGAAAAAGCTTATATTTCTTTTCATCTGTTTTAACTATATTTAAGGTATCCTTTTTAGTTTCCTCACCTGAATTGTAAGAAACAGTAACAACTACCTTATCGTCCTCCTCCTTTATACTTTCCTCTTTAATACTTGAAATGTCCACACCAGTTCTGGCATTTTGCATAGCATTAACAAAGGTTGTAAGATTTACTAATTTACTTTCCTCTACTGTTGATAAATTATAGAATTGTGTCCAGCTGCCAGCCTCATAGCTTCCATATACCTGCTCTACCGTTTTGTCTGGATTTCCGTATACTGAATTATATGCAATAAAAGCTCCAATGGCAGCAAATATAAGCAAATACAATGCTGATAGCAAAAGCTGTCTTACTAATGCCTTTATATTTATTTTCTTTTTGCTTTTTTTCATTTTATAATTTCCTCGTACATCGTTTCTGTTATTTTATCATATTTCATCCATAAATTCATTATTTTTATAAATATTTAGCCTCTAATATTCAGCTATTTTTTCACAACTATATATCTATCTCCGCCTGCTTTTATTTCCTTTTCAGCAGTCTTTATTGGCATATTAAAGCTTTCTCCGTCATATGCCCTAAAATAAACAGTATCTACATTTCCACTATAACCACTATAGCCAGATATAGCAACTACGCCCCTATCTGGAAGATTAACTAATATAGGCATATTTTTTGTTATATAGTATAACGCTGCCTCTATACTTATTCCGGAAACATCTAAGGTATCTATATTTTTATCCTCTAGCACATTTCCAATCGACCCATAATGTGGTGCTGCAGCATCTGTAGCAGAGGACACAACCTTATTGTCAAGCTTTGATAATCTTGCCCAAACATAATTACCGTTTCCAGAAACTACTACTCCATACTGGTCATTAGCAGTATTTATTGCAGTAGTAAGATTTCCAGTTTTAAGATACATTGTACCATTGCAATATACATAATAATTATTGTCAGTCAAATCTTCTTCGCCTCTGCCCATATCATTAGAGCCTACGAACACAATGCTTTCCGGATTAACCTTTGTCAACGCATTATCACTGGTTACCGTATATGCCAGTTTTAAAACTAATTCTGTATTTTTCATATCTGTAGCTATGGTACTTAGCTCTACCGTTGCTCTGGCATTGTCAAGCTTATTTATAATCTGATCCTCCGTAGTTTCAACAAACTTTCCATCAGCCTCTTTCTGTATTCGCTTAAGCTTAAGCATATTATTTACAATACTAACATCTCTTGTATAAATATCCTTCTTTTCATATACAGAATCCTCATCCTTTCCATAAATATCAACAACTATTTTATACATCGGAAATACAGTATATCCTAATTCATCCTCATACAAATCTGTCTTATGAGCTACACCATATACTAAATCATCACCAATAAAGCCTATTACCTTTACATAATCGCCTTCCTCGGCAGTTATTTTATAATCTGTTTTGTCCGCAACATTAATTACTCTAATGCTTGTTTCATTATATATACTTCCGCTTTCGTGCCAAGCTACAATATTGTTATCATTATTAATAATGAAATTACCTGTCTGTAGGTTATTGGCAAGCTGTATATATTCATTACTGTCTGTTGTAATAGTATAAATATTATCCTCTACCATAAGATAAATTATATTATCATCTGTAATATATGCAAATTTTCCTACCTGACCCTTTAATATTTCGTATGGCTTATCTGAGGTTACAAAAACCATTTCCTTAACTGTATTTGTTTTATATTGATACTGATAAAGTGCTGTTCCTACCTCTCCCTCATGGTCGCCCTTATTCATATATCCATATACAATAAATAATACATTTCCATTTTTATTTGTAGAAACTATTTCAATATTGTTTTCATCGAAAACATCCCTCACATCGCTGTCACTGCCACTTTCAAAGGACATTATAGATACCATTTTGTTATTATTCATATCCATAAGCCAAAGATTTCTTTCCTTGACAAATGTCACAAAGGAACCAGTAGGACTACAGCTTGTATTTACATTAAGGTCACTATCTATGCCTAAATTTATACGGGTTGCTGATACCGACCCACTATTACAGTCAAATATCTGTTCCATATTTCTTTCATAAACATACAGATACATTACATTAACTCCCGCTTTAATTCTAAAGTATTCTGTAATATTGTAATACTGATAAGCATCATTTTCATTCTTTGCTCTTACCTTATAGTTTAATTCGTAACAGCCAACATCACCTAAAATTTCCTTAATTGCAATAATAGGCTTGGTTACACGCTCTACCGAAAGATTTCCCCAGGTAACATTTGCAAAGCTGGAATATAAATTAACATAGCCTAAATTTGAATTATCACTCGAAGCTTTTGGCTCAAGATATGCAAGATATTCCTTTGCCTTTTCTTTGTCTAGGGTGCTTTCGCTAAAACCCTCAATAAAATCTATATGTGATAATATATCTATGCTGTCCTGATTTATAACTCTTGTATAATAATTGATTTCACCATGCTTTTCTGTTGTAATTTTCATAATGAGCAAATACTCTTCATTGGTATCAATCATACTTGAAACCTTAAAGCTTCCGGTTACGCTGTCCCCTGCTACAGCAAAATCTGTTACATTTGTTTTTTCTATTAATCTTTCTGTATCCAGACTTCTAAGCTCATAGGAAATTCCCGCTATAACATTTCCATACATATCCACCTTAAAGCTGACACTTCTGTTTTCTCCTATAGGTGTTACAGAATCCCTCATATATTTTCCATTCATATCTATAGTATAACCATGCAGGGTATTGACAGTTTTCTCATTGTAAACCATAGCTACAATAGGCAGGGAGGCTGTTTGCATTATCTCCTTTTTTTCCTCTTTTCTATCCATAGTAACTGCAAAATATATCCCAATAGTTCCAATAAATATTCCTAATAATACAGCAAATTTTATTAATATTTTTTTCATTATATCAATTCCTTAATTGTAGGTTTAACATTTAGTTCCTTAATTAGATTGTCCAGTTTTTGATTCTTAGCATAACTAACATTCTTCTTTTTTACCGCACGAATCATAAGATTTTTAGGGGTATGCTCCATATCAATAAACTCTAATATCTGGGTATCATATCCATGCTCCTCTAAAACACCTGCCCTAATACCATCTGTAATTAAAGCAGCCATTTTTTCCTTCAAAATACCATATTTAAATATTGGTGAAAGTACTTCGTTTTGTATCTGGTTATTAAGCTCATGCTGACAGCAGGGAACTGATAATACCACCTTTGCATTCCAGTCAATAGCCTTTGCTATTGCATAATCTGTGGCTGTATCACAGGCATGAAGTGTCACTACCATATCAACATCATCCTTACCCTTATACTGAGCAATATCTCCCTCTAAAAATTCCAGACCGTCATATTTTAAATCTGTTGCAATCTGATTACAATGCTTTATAACATCGCTTTTCAAATCTAAGCCAACAATATTTACATACAGGTTTTTCTCTTTTTTTAAATAATAATATATCGCAAAGGTAAGATATGATTTGCCACAGCCAAAGTCTATTATATTAATAACTTTGTTCTTTGGAAGCTTATCAACAATATCCTCTACAAACTCTAAAAATCTGTTTATCTGCCTGAATTTGTCATATTTACTTTTAACTACAAAGCCTTCACTATTCATAACGCCTAAATACACTAGAAAATCTACAGGCTTGCCCTCCTGTAACAAATACTTTTTTACTCTGTTATGAATAAGCACAGGCTTCTTTTTTTCTATTTCTTTCTTTTTCTTTACAGTCACTTGTCCCTTTTTACTTATGAGAATATTATATGTATATTCCTCTGTCCTGATATTTGCCTGCTTAAAATTATCCCTTAAGCTGACATAAATATACTCCTTTATGGCCTCAAGGGTTTTATTGTCATGTATTACCTGTTTTCCTATATATTCAGTAACCTGAATAAGAAAAGTATTTTTTATGACCACAGGTCGAAGCTTTATCTTTTGTACCTCAGCTTTATTCCTTTTGTCACTAATTACACCTTCTACTAATTTTTCCCATTGTATTTCATCTATTAGCTGTAATAATTTTTCCATTTTATCTCCAAATATTTTTATGCTTTTATATTAATAGTTTTCATAGAAAACTACAATACTTTTTTTAGCAATATCCCTTTATCTTTCTATATCTTATACGCCTTCTGACAATTTCATTAACAAATAAAACATCCATTATATCTTTGGTCATCTGGTCATCAACACCATATTCCTTTACCAGCTCTAAGGATTTTCTTTTTAACATTACCTTATCTGGATACTCGTCATACATAAGGCTGTTGTCATATTCCATTTTATCACATGCCTCATCAACTATACTTTGCATTTTTCTTAGGGCTATAGGATACATTTCTTTAAAATAATCAAGCTGTGCGTCCTCGTCTAAGCTGCTGCCATATAAAGAATTCATATCAAATCTTTGCATACTCTCACCTGATGCTTTTTATTTATAATATGATGTTTCCAATATAACGAACTATGTCCCTTTAAAAATCCTGTGTTATTATGGGCGTCGCCATATATATTTTAGTAAGATTATTTTTCTCATCATAGGTAATCGCTATATTTATATTGGTTTTCTTGTCCCCCAGCATAATGTAATCCTTTATACCCTCTGAATATGCGTATATTGTATATATACCTTTATTTGTATTGCCAGTAATATAATCTGCCTCTAAATTTTTCATTATTTCATCAGATATATTATTCTTTTCAGTATCATTTAATTCGCCCTTTACATTACCTATTAAATTTAGTGAAATATCTCCTACAATATTCATTTCCTCTAAGACCTTTTTCACTCTCTCCTTGTACATTACTGCACTTTCTAAGGAATTAGATATTTTTATATCTATATATAAGTAGTTTTTTACAAGTATAATACTATCATCCTTTTGTGTTTCATTTGTGACAATTCTTATACTTGTATAAGCGTTTTTAGCTGCTTTTGAAATTTCAACAGTTGATTCATTTTCCTGTCTTTTATTTTCAATATTATATTCATCATCAAGCCCAATTCCCTTAGCAAGCTTTTTTATATATTTACCCTTTTCTTCCTCTGTAAAATATTCATTTCCCAAGCTGGCATTTACACTTAATACACTTTCTGTGTATACAAACCTTTCATTTGAAAATGCTGTTGCTATATTTATATTATTATCCTTTTCTTCAAATAAAATCATTCTTACAAATGCAACTACCCATAATATTGTTATTATTAGCAATAATCTTTTTCTCATAAAAACCTCCAATCGGAAACTTATAAAAAGTTTTTCCAAAATTGGAGGTTTTATACATTTTCATTTTTAGCTGCTTCTTTATTTGCAACTATCCCTTTTATTCAATACCCCAGCTATTCCAATAGGCATCTGCATCATCTGCTGACTCAAAATGGTCCTTCATTTCTTCTATTAGCAAAACCACCTTTTCTTGAACATGCTCACTTTCGTATGCCAATGGTAATTCGTCATTTTCATCTACCGATATTAAATAACTAAACACCTCTGCTCTATCCTCATACACATCCTCCTTTGAATATTCACTTACAAAATATACCTCTTCTATTTCATCACCATATATTGTATATTGCTCTAACTGTCCATTTGTGTAGGAATATCCGTAGCCTGCCGGATTAGTTGCTTTCCAGTTTCTAATATCCTTTATGCCTTCGTCAAACTGATCCATTTCAAAGTCAATTACATGGAACAACTCGTGTGCAACTGTTGCCTTATATTCATTCCAAGAGGTAGCATTACCATCTAATCTAATTACATCCTTATAGGTTTCATAGGTGGTAAGCCCCACAACCTCTCTATTATCAGTAAGCCGAAGCATTTTGCCGGTAATATTTATCTCTAAATATCTGTCACTGCCATACCCCTTCATTACTTCGTCTAAAAAGCCCTCTGGAAGTCTATCTAAAATTTCCTCAAGACATGCCAGTGCTTTATTGATATTCTCCTCATCATTCAACATTTCTATATCCATATTATCTTCTGTAATATCAGCACTACTGCCTGTATTTACAATAATATTATATTTTTCCTCTAATCTGCTTTCAATGCTAAAGGAGCTTTCCCTAAAAACATCATTTACTAAAAATAAAGCAAATTTTCCTATTCCAAAACCACTTATAACAATTATTGCAATGGCAAGCATCGCCAGAGCAATTCTCTTTTTTTCACCTTTACGGTCTGGCCTTACACTATCCATATTTGCAAATATATCTCTGTTTTGTGTTGCACCACCCATATTGTATGGGTTGTACTGATTTTGCATATTATAATTTGGATTTGGAGCACTTGAATTGTATGGGGAATAAGTAGTGCTTGTACTACTTGTATTATTATAGCCTCCGTTTAGATTTGTATTATACTGCTCAACAACAGTATACTTTGATGAGTTTTTAAGGCTTTCCTCGAATTCTCTCTGTGAATACTGGGCAGAACTATTATCCTGCGTATTTACATAGCTTCCACTGCCACTATAGCCTACTGTGTTGTTGTCTTGGCTGCCACCTGTGTTTGAGTGGGCATAAAGGTTGTTGTAGGTGCTTGTACTTGCTGTCCCATTATATGGACTACTATAGGTATTTGTGCTTGCTGCACTACCATTATATGCACTACTGTATGTATTACTATTATACGCACCTGTGCTTGTGCTATCGCTACTATTTACGCTTGCACTTGTTGTTCCACTATATGAATTGCTATAGGTATTTGCACTTGCTGTACTACCACTGTATGCACTATTGCCATATGTACTTGTTGTCCCATTATATGGACTATTATAGGTATCTGTGCTTGCTGCACTACCATTGTATGCACTATTACTATAGGTGCTATTATTATATGCACCTGTGCTATCATTACTATTTACGCTTGCACTCGTTGTTCCATATGGGTTGTTATAAGTGCTTGTACTCGTTGTTCCATATGGGTTGTTATAGGTGCTTGTACCTGTTGTTCCACTATATGGGTTGCTATAGTTATTTGTCCCTGTTGTACTACTGCTGTATGCACTATTGCCATATGTACCTGCTGTCCCATTATATGGACTACTATAGGTATTTGTGCTTGCTGCACTACTGTTATACGGACTTCTAGTTGTATTTCTATATGAACCGGCACTTCCATTGCTGCTGTACGGACTCCTACCTGTACCACTACTGTAAGGGCTTGTACTTCCACTACTCCTATAAGGATTAGTACCTACGCCACTACTATATGGGTTTCTGTCATTTAACTCATTTTTTGTATTTATTTTATTATTATCCATCGTCGCTCCAATAAATATTACTTTTAGTCTACCGATTATAGTATATATGATATAATTATTTTATTCAAGTAAAGTCTGTAAATCATACCTATCTAATCTATCTAACAATATAAAAGAGCAACACAAAAGACAAATTTCTTGTTCTTTTATGTTGCTCTTTATTATTTTATTTTTTCGATATGCTAAGTCTTACTATCGAACGCTTAAGTGCAGCCTCGGCTCTTGCCATATCTACACCTGGACCTCCGTCCTTTAATCGGCGTTCGGCTCTAATCTTAGCCTCTTCAGCTCTGTTTTCATCTATTTCACCTGGCCACTCTGCAACCTCAGCCATAATTTTGACCTTATCCTTTAAGATAACAACGAAACCAGAATGAACAGCAGCCTGTTTTTCCTCATTTTCCTCATGTATGGTTACAATACAAGGAACCAATACACCTGTAAGTGGAATATGATTTTTGTATATACCTATTTCACCCTCTGTTGTGGTCATTTCTACAAAGGTCGCTTTGCCTTCATAGAATACCCTCTCTGGCGAAATAATTTCTAAATCAAATACATCTGCCATATTATCTCCATTTTGCTAGATTTAGCTTTAGCTAGTTGTTTACCTTTGCTAGAACATCATCGATGCTACCACAGTTAAGGAAATAGCTTTCAGGAACATCATCATACTTACCTTCAAGAAGTTCCTTGAAACTTCTAACAGTATCTTCAATCTTTACATACTTTCCTTCAAGCCCTGAGAACTGAGTAGCTACAGAGAATGGTTGAGATAAGAAGTTACGAGCTCTTCTAGCACGGTTTACGATAATCTTATCTTCTTCAGATAATTCATCCATACCTAGGATTGCGATAATATCTTGTAATTCTTGGTAACGTTGTAAGATTTGTTGTACACCATGAGCTACTTCATAATGATCTTTACCTACAACTAATGGATCTAAGGCTCTTGATGAAGAGTTAAGTGGATCTACTGCAGGGTAAATACCTAATGCTGCAATACTACGATCAAGTACAACTCTTGCATCAAGGTGTGTGAATGTAGTTGCTGGAGCAGGGTCAGTCATATCATCGGCAGGTACATATACAGCCTGTACAGATGTAATAGAACCCTGTTTAGTTGAAGTAATACGTTCCTGTAACTGACCCATTTCAGTTGCAAGAGTTGGCTGATAACCTGCCTGAGATGGAACACGTCCAAGTAGGGCAGATACTTCTGAACCAGCCTGAGTGAAACGGAAGATATTATCGATGAATAGTAAGACATCCTGTCCCTGTTCATCACGGAAATATTCCGCCATAGTAAGTGCTGATAATGCAACTCTAAGTCTTGATCCAGGTGGTTCATTCATCTGACCAAACACTAGTGTTGTCTTATCTAATACACCACTTTCTTTCATTTCATAGTACAAATCATTACCTTCACGAGAACGTTCACCAACACCGGCGAATACTGATAAACCGTTATGTTCAGTTGCGATGTTGTTGATGAATTCCTGGATAAGAACTGTCTTACCTACACCAGCACCACCGAACAATCCAATCTTACCACCCTTGATGAATGGACAGATCAAGTCAACGACTTTAATACCTGTTTCAAGAATTTCAGTTTCAGTTCTCTGATCAGCAAATGTAGGTGCTGATCTATGAATTGGCATATGTTTTTCTTCAGTCAATTCATCTTTACCATCAATAGAATGTCCTAATACGTTGAACATTCTACCAAGTGTTTTATTACCTACTGGAACACTAATAGGTGCATTAGTATCCACAGCATCCATACCTCTTGTTAGACCATCAGTAGGACCCATTGCGATACATCTTACAATATCATCACCAATATGCTGAGCAACTTCTACAGTTAACTCTTCACCATGGTTATCAATTGTGATGGCTGTATTTAGATCTGGAAGATCTTTATCAGCAGCAAACTGTACATCGACAACTGGACCCTGAGCTTTGATAATCTTACCAACATTCAGAGCCATATGGCACCTCCTTCTTATTGTGCATTGGCACCAGCAACGATTTCACTTACTTCACTTGTAATCGCGCTCTGACGTGCCTGGTTGTATTTTAATAACAACTCATCTGTTAATTCATTAGCATTGTCTGTTGCGTTCTTCATAGATGTTCTTCTAGACGCATTTTCTGCAGTCACTGATTCAATCAAATAACCATAGATAACGGCCTGTAAATACATCGGAATTAAGCTTCCAAGAACTGATTCAGGACTTGGTTCAAACAATGTATCTTTATGGAACTTCTTATCAGAGACAAGATCTTCAGCCTTAAGTGGAAGAAGAGTCACATCTCTAGGTACGAAAGTTAAGTCATTCACATATTCTGTATATACAATATGAATAGACTTAATTTCTTTTTTCTTATAGCCTTCTAGAAGTGAAGCAACTAATCTCACAACACTTCTAAAATCAAGGGTCGTATTAAGGTCTACATAAGTACCATCTACTTCACCTTTAAAATGTTTCTTAAACTGATTTAAGCCTTTATTACCAATCGCAATTATCTTCTTGGCATCATTGACTGATGCTTCAACCTGCTTAAAGATATTAGAGTTATATCCACCACATAATCCTAAAGTAGAAGTGATAACGATATAAACATCTTCACCCTTATCATTTAATACTAAATAAGGAGAATCAATATCATTTCCTGCAGAAGATAAGATCTGTGCACAAGTATCTTTTACCTGTGTATAATAAGGCTTCATGTCATTCAACTGATTTCTAGTCTTAGAAAGCTTAGAGCTAGCAAC